>OGPK01000044.1_pt1 | contig 140286 bp, 120 predicted proteins | sample 1552921 | NCBI WGS metagenome assembly OGPK01 (sample SAMEA2580264, study PRJEB22360) | human gut metagenome | biome: human gut; feature: human-associated habitat; material: faeces | place: Denmark | collected 2008/2010 | reverse complement strand
GTAAACTCGCTTCGCTCAAACAATACGGGCTCGTGCGTCTTGCTTCGCAAGCCGTCCCCTCGCCTCTCAAAAGAGCTTTTAAACACTGCGGCGCGGCTATTGGAAGCTTAATTATCAAGATTAGTCGAGTCGCTAACTTTTATTTTGCAAAGGTTTGTTCTAATAAGACATACAAGCTCTGATTTATCGATGTTTTTTATATATACCGATACATAAAACCCTGACCACGGAAAGCCATGGGCAGGGTTGCTGTTATATTATACGGCGGAAAATCGGGCGACATTTATTCTATGATCTTCAGCTTGCCCACTTGCTCAGGTGCTGATCCACACCGGAGAGCATGAACTGCGGATAATCCTTATTCACGCCGGCATAGAAATCACCGTCGCAGGTCGCGAGCCAAAGGAAGAAGTTGCTGTAATCCGTGCCGTAAGATGCGGAGACATGGGGCGCGCCCTTTATTATATAAGTATACTTCGGGAAGAGCGCGGTCGAGAGGTCAACGCATCTGTCGGGTGACAGATACTCAGCCTTTGCGGGAACGTAATCATCACCGAGGGTCTCGCCGTACTTCGCGACAGTTGCATAGCCGGACATCTCATATGTCTCGAGCACGCCGTCGCCCGTGAAATCCGCGCTCTCATAGAGAGGAGCCATCGGCTTATCATAATGGGAAATAATCGCAACCTTGACGCCGTCGCGTATCATGTTTTCAATAAGCTCGGTGCGGTTTGACATCATCTTCTGCAGGCGCTCGCCGTAAGCGAGGAAATCGGCGTGCTCCGCCGCGCTGTCGCCGAAAACGAAGTCGACTGCATCATTATAATCCTGCGGCTGAACGAGTCCCCAAAGAATCGGCATATAGGCAAAATCCGGAATGAGCACGCGCTCATAGACCTCGTCTTTATAATTATCGACAATGTAGTCGGTAACCTTCTGAAGCAGCTTGAATGCGCCGACGCTGTTGAGCGTCTTCATGAATGCCGCCACAGCAGTGTTCGAGCCTGTAGCATCGGCGAGCAGGCCGGAGAAATAGTTATACATCGTATCTGCCTTGAGCTCGATCTTGCCGGTCAGAACATCGGAGGCGACCTGCGCACCGCAGAATGTCGAGGACATAAAGACGCAGCGGTCGACCTTGCTGTATCCGTACTTTGTCAGATAAGCGACGGTCATTATGCCGCCCATGCTCGCGCAGAATATCGAGACCTTGTCGTGTCCCGACTCAGCTATGGCTCTGTCAACTGTCGCGGCGATATCGTCGGCGACTTTGTAAGGGTCGAGACGCCAGTCGTATGTAAACAGATATGTGTGGTTGGCGGGAAGATTCTCGGCACAGGCGCGGGTCATTCCGCGCTCGCTGTTAGAATCGAAGTTTTCCCAAATCTCAGGATAATTCTCCGCGCTCCCGGGATATTTCGCAACGCTGACATTGTACTTCGACTCGCCGTTTTCTTTCATCGCATAGCCGTCAAGCAGGTTTGCCGCATAATCGATAACAGCCTGGAAGAAAGGATCGATATCCTTGGCTTTGACTGCACCGGAGATGCCCTTGTAAAGCATGGAGAGCAAATCGCCCAAATCAAACTCGAGGGCGTTGCGCTCATTCTCGGTGCCCTTGTCGATATAGAGCCCCATCACATCCATTCCCCTGACTATGACCACGGGGCAGTCGGTGCAGGTCGCGGGATCGTGCGCTTTCTCTGCCTGCGCTGCTGTGTCTGCGGTTTTCGCACCCTGATACGCAAATGCCGGCGTCACAAAGCTCAGCAGAAGTGCAAAGGCGAGGAAAACACTCAGAAGTTTTTTCATTGTTTTCATCCTTCGTTTCTTTTATATTTTCCCGAGGTCCCTGAAAACCGACCACGAGACTAATTCGATATTGTTCCTGCGCGCGGCTTCGAGAAGATCGCCGCTTTGAAGAAGTCTCAATTCATAGACGCGCTTCGTCCACTCGCCGGGCTTGTCGTCTATCGGATACGCAGGGTGCATGAAAATCTCAGTCACGCCGTCGATGCAGTTTTCGACAGCGTCAAGATAATATTTGCGCAGTGTGTCGTAATCTTTTATGCGATCCATCGACCACGGATTCGACACAAGGTCATCGAGCAGGCCGACTCCGCGCCGCTCACCCGCTCCAACAATAATTTTCTGGAAGCATTTTATCACACCGGGGACTTCCCTGTCAATCTGTCTGGACAAAAATCCCGGAGTTTTCGGAAATCTGTAGGGCAAGGAATGTTCCGCACAGAAATTATATGCATCAATATAAAAACGCCTGCCGTTTATGCCGTAGAGCGTGGCGCAATGGTTATCGGCATGGTCGACTTCAACGCCCCTTGAGCTGATAAAATTATACTGCGCCTCAAGCTCCGCGCGGACATCGCGGCGGCGGGCGTGCAGGGCGAGCCCGACCTGACTCTCATAGAGTCCCATCCCCTTTTCACTGAGCGAGGGCGCGCCGCTGTTGCTCTGCCAGCGTTTTTTGCTGTCGTCGGTGTTTATAGTCAGATGCACGCCGACGGGATAGCCGCCGAGCCTTGCGAGTTCAGCAGCGTTGGCGGCATCCGGCGCGACGGTCATGAGCGAGGTCGAGGTTATCAGTTTGCCTCGCATGAGCTCGTCTATCGCCTTTGTCTGCTGCGGATTATAGCCGAAATCATCGGCGTTGATTATAAGATACTTAGACATTTGCTTTTAACTCTTTCCTCCTTTTAAAATTGCACCAGTCGTTTGACTCATCTTTGAAATGCAGGAACAGGGTGAATATTGTTGCCACAGCCATGGCTATGAACGGGAACACGCAGAGCAGGAACCGCGACGCCATATCGGGATTCGAGCCGGGGTTCGCTCCGCTCTCGAAGCCGAACGTCACGCTGATAACTTTATAGCCGAGCGAGACATAAAGTCCGTTCAGGCGGTTCATGACGCCGACGAGACTTGTGAGCATTCCCTCGCGCTTGACTCCGTGGCGGGAATAGTCATCGTCGATTATCTTCGCGCCGATGCAGTCGATAGTGACGAGGCACCCGGCGACACCCATACCCATAACGCACATTATGGCGACCGCGACGGGCATTGTGTTTGCAAAGAACAGCGGGATGAATCCGACTGTCAGCACGGCAAATCCGAGCCTCCAGACATTCATGATACCCGCGCGTTTTACGACATTCGACCAGACTACTATGCCGACAAGCGCGACGCCGAACACCACGCCGAGCATGACGGTTGTCATGGAGCTTTCAAGTTTCAGAGTATACTGAACATAGAACGGGATCGCCTGAGAAATGAGCGAGAATGCGGCGGAATAGAGCGCGTTTGCAAAGCCGAATATCCAGAATTTGCTGTTGGTGATGAGGGCGAATATCGCCTTGAAGAGATCGGGCTTCTCGCCGTTTGCCGCTTCCTCTTCCTCTTCTTCGATATTCTCGTGGCAGCCGAAGGTCATGAACATAATGACCGCAAGGGCGATAACGCCGTAGATGATCGCGGTGAAATTATAGCCTATCTTTGAAGTGACAACGGGAGTGAGCACGATTGAAATAACCATCGCGACAAGCTGGCAGACCTGTCTTATAGCATTGGTCTTTGCTCTGAGTTCGTCGGTCTTGAAAAGAGTCGGAAACAGCGCGCCGTAGTTTGCGTTCATGAGCGAGTCGAGCGTGCCGGTGAGTATGTACATCAGCAGAATATAGAGATAAGCCTGACCGGAGTTCGACTGCACGCGCGCGGGCATATTATAGAACAGCACGAAGCAAAGAATCATCAGCGGAGTGCCGATAACGAGCCACGGTCTGCGCTTGCCCCACTTGGTATGCGTTCTGTCCGAAAGGAAGCCGTAGACGGGGTTATCGATGGCATCAACAAAGGTGTAGATAAACAGTATCTTCGCCATCTGATCGGTCGTGATGAGTCCGAGCTTCAAGACATAATATGCGGCGGCATAAGACTTCAGCATATTTATCGGAATCGATGTGCCGAGCATGCCGAAGCCGTAGCGGAACGGGGAAGTGCGTTTTCGGTTCAAAGTGTTTGAAGGTTCCATCAGTTATCCTCCTCTTCCTCTTTCTGAAAATATATCGGATTTGTGAGCGCGCGGACTGCGCCGAGTTTTCCACACCCTCTGATTGCCTTGACATAAGCGAAATTATCGTTTTTCGGCTCTATATCGATATCAAGATTTCCTCGCGCGAAGTGCTTTATCACGCGCTCTCCGCTGCCGGTGACAAGGACAAGCGTTTCGCCGCGGAGCTGTTCGGCATGGAGATGGAGTTTTTTGTTTTTATCACAGCGAACAGCATCGCCCATCATGGCATCGCCGCAGGTCAGAGTCAGGCGCGCGCCGTCAACTCCGCTTGAAACGAAGGAGTGCCCTGCGCGGATATTTTTCAGTATATCCTCGCGGCGGCGCGACGGAGAATATACGGCTGTTATCGGATTACCGAGCTTTGCGAAATCCTTCGGACGATGGAAATCACTGCCGCCGACGGCAGGTATGCGTCTGCCCTCGCGCAGAAGATGATTCCACCACTTTATGCCGCGGATATTCGTCCCGCGCATCGGTCCGTTCCAGACCTCGATCATATCAAAATTCATGCTGTTCCATTTATACGGGCAGAACGGGCATTTCGGATGGTTTACCGATATGACCGCGCCGAGCGAACGGGCGTCGTTGATTATCTTTTCCATCTCCTCGGGCGTGTTTGCTATAAAACTGTTTTCAAAGGGCGCTTTGGCTCCGAAGAAATTCATATGCCCTTTGTAGTGCGTCCATTCGACTGCGTAAACAAAAGTCAGCCCCGGGATATCCGGCAGGCAGAAATTATCGGCATAGTTATTGTGGTTCGCAAGCCCGACAAAATCGAGCCCGCTATCGCGGGCAAGCTTCCCGACGGCTTCGGAATCGAGCGCGCCGTCGGAGGCTATGGTATGTATATGCAGGTCGCCGAAGAGCAGTTCGGGTTCGGCGTTCGTGTTATCAGAAGATATATTTTCGGGCGCATCCTGTTTATAATGCTTCGGTTCGGGGTCGCCGGGTTTGCGATATTCAAACCCGATATCATATGTTACCTCAACGCCCGCGGGCACGACATGATACGCACCGACGATTATCGACCACTCGCCCGACTCGGGTCTTTGCACAAGATAGCCGTTCGTGGACTTATCTTCGCCGACAAATATGCTCGGATGCGCGCTGCCCGACCAGCCGAGGAATCTCCTCTTTTCGTCCATGAGACCGAGGTCGATTATATTCTGCGGGTGTATCTCTCTGAGCAGACCTTTGGTGCCCTGCCAATAGGAATACGATACCGTGACGCGCGAGACGTTTTCGGGCACAGTGAACGGTATTGTATAATAGGTTCCCTCGCGGGACTTTTCAACGAAATGTTTAAGCCGAGGCATTTTGTGCAAACTCCATAAAAATTATATTGTATTTATTATAAAACAGTATATATTGTTTTTCTTGCTATTTTTTAATATGAATGAGCGTTTTTTTAAATTTTATGTTTTTATAATCAATATAAGCTCTTGAAATCGGCGATAAAGTGTGTTATTTTTAAGAAAGCACCAATCAAAGGAGTGAAAATATACGGACAGGCTGAACATTATCGACTACAGGACGAATCCGATTATAAGCAAATATTCCGTGTCATTTCACCTTTGGGGCTCGGAGGGCACGACAGAGCATGGGCACAACTACTACGAGATTTTTCTTGTAACGGACGGGCGCATCTGCCACGAGATAAACGGCAAAATTTCCGAGATAAGCAAAGGCACTTTATGCATGATATGCCCCGGCGACATTCATCAGCTGCGCCGCATCGAGAATTTTTCGAGCATACACATGAACATCTGCATCTCGCCGAAAAAATTTGAAGAAATCTGCTCGGCTCTCGGGATAGATCCCGAAGCGTTCGAGTCGCAGAAACCGCTGACGGCTGCGCTCTCGACCGAGGAGCAGGCATACTTTTCTTCGCGGGCAAGTCTCATAAACAGGCTCATCGGCGACGGATACGAAAAAGCGGCGAGCGTAATATGCTCGACCGCATCTGATTTTATCTCGATAATAAACAGCTCGAAGCTCACGCAGAAAATCGACTGCCCCGAGTGGTTTGAAAACATGCTCGAAAAGATACGCTCGCCGGAATACATAACCTGCAGCGCGGCGGACGTATATGAAATGAGCAACTTCTCGCCGCCCGTTGTTATCGAAGCGTTCAGAAAATACACGGGCAAGACGGTTTCGGCATATCTCAGGGACACTAAATGCGAATACGCCTGCCTGCTGCTAAGCGGAACCAAGATGACAACGCTTGAAATATCAATACAGCTCGGCTACTACAGCCTGAGCCACTTCAATCGGGTTTTCAAGAGCTACTCCGGCTTCTCCCCCGCCGCATACAGGCGCGAATATCAAAAATAAAGCATCCGCACGAAAAGTACGGATGCTTAAATTTATTCCTGACCTGCCATTTTCAGCAGATCGTCCTGAGTTATGACCGGGATGCCGAGGTCGGTCGCTTTTTGCAGCTTGCTTCCGGCTTCCTCGCCTGCGACGACATACGAAGTCTTTTTCGAGACGGATGACGACGCTTTGCCGCCGAGATTTTCGATTATCTCCGTCGCTTCTTTTCTTGAGAGCGTCGGAAGAGTACCCGTAAGGACGAAAGTCAGACCAGCGAAGCGCTGATCGTCGCTCTTCTCTTTGAGCGACTTCATATTGACTCCAGCCGCTTTGAGCCGTTCTATTAAATCTGCGGTCTGAGTCATGGAGAAAAATTCAGCCGCGCTCTTTGCCATTATTCCGCCGAAGCCGTCTATTTCGGCTATCTCTTCTTCGGACGCGGCGATTATAGAATCAATATCGCCAAAATGCTCGGAGAGAAGCTTCGCCGCTTTCTGCCCGATATGGCGTATGCCGAGAGCAAACAGCAGGCGCGAAAGGTCGTTTTGCTTTGAGCGTTCGATGGCATCGACGAGATTCTTCGCCGACTTTTCCTGATGTCCCTCGAGCATCATTATCTCGCCTGCGGTTATGTCATAGATATCTGCGACATTTGATATCAGATTTTCAGCGATAAACTTTTCGACGAGGGCGTCGCCGAGTCCCTCGATATCCATAGCATCGCGCGAACAGAAATGGATAACATTGCGCAACAGCTGAGCCGGGCACTCGGGATTGACGCAGCGGACAGCCGCCTCGCCCTCTTCGCGGATAACGGGAGCGGAGCAGGACGGGCAGATTGACGGCAGGATATACGGCACGGAATTTTCCGCGTGCGACACGACGCGCACGACCTCAGGGATTATATCGCCCGCTTTTCTTATGGCGACTTCATCGCCGATGCGGATATCCTTTTCTGTTATGAAATCCTGATTATGAAGCGTTGCGCGGCTGACGGTTGAACCCGCGAGAAGAACAGGTTCAAAAACGGCAGTCGGAGTGAGCACGCCCGTGCGTCCGACACCGATCTCTATATCAACGAGCTTCGTTGTCTTTTCTTCGGGCGGATATTTGAAAGCCACCGCCCACTTTGGGAATTTCGATGTACTGCCGAGGCGTTCGCGCTGGGCAAAATCATCGACTTTTATAACCGCGCCGTCAATATCATATTCGAGTCCCGAGCGTATCTCGCCAATACGCTTGAGTTCCGAGATGACATCGGTTATATTATCAAACCGAGTATAGAACGGAATTGTATGAAAGCCCTGTTCGCGCAGGAAATCAAGCGACTGCTTATGCGAGCTGAGTTGTGCGCCCTCTATCTGCTGGACATTGAAAACGAAGATATCGAGTCCCCTGCTTGCGGTCACTTTTGAATCTTTCTGTCTGAGCGAACCTGCGGCGGCGTTGCGCGGGTTTTTAAAGGGCTTTTCGCCGTCGAGCTCCTGTCTTGTGACGAGAGAGGCAAAGACCGACTTGGGCATATACACCTCGCCTCTGACTTCGAGGAAAGGCAGCGGAGTTTTTATTTTCAGCGGAATTGAGCGCACGGTGCGCAGGTTTGCGGTAACATCCTCGCCGACATCGCCGTCACCGCGGGTCGAGCCGCGGGTCAGCACGCCGTTTGTATATTCGAGCGAGACGGAAAGTCCGTCGATTTTCGGCTCGACGACATAGTGAACATCCCGTTCGGTCTCTCTGACCCGGCGGTCAAATTCCTCTATCTCCGCGAAGCTGAACGCATCCTGCAAACTCTCCATGCGCACGCGGTGTTCTACCTTTGAGAACAGATTTTCCGCGCTGCCGCCGACGCGCACGGTCGGGGAATCCGGAGTCACGAGGTCGGGATATTTATCCTCTATCGCCTTGAGCTCGCGCTGGAGCATATCATATTCGTAGTCCTCTATCTCGGGGTCGTCATCGACATAATATTTTCTGCTGTAATAATTGAGCTTATCTCTGAGCTCCTGCGCGCGTTTTGCGCTCTGCTCCTTGTCGGTCAAAAGGGATTCCTCCTTTTAAGCTTCCTTTTTCTCTGCGGTTATTATACCACAACTTGAATACATCTAACAACAATTTATTTCACTGCCGCTGCGGAATATCTATTGTCACGGCGGTCTGCGGGACAGTACCGACGACGATATTCTCGGCGATGCAATATTCATCCGAAAAATTCGCCGTGCCCTCGTTCCCGCCGAGAAAGACATAGACGGAGCATTCTACTTTCAGCATAACTCTGTGGCGGGTCTGGTTTATGCCCGCAGAAGTAAATTCGTCAGTTATCTGCGCCTCTGCGCCGCCCGTCATGCGGACGGTTACGGGTATCTCGGGTCCCATACCCGCAAAGACCTCAGAGCCGGTTACAGCGCCGAGCGGTATTTTCACAACAAATTTTGCATTTTCTTCGAGCGCTTCATCAACGGCGCGGACAAGGCGGGACTTAAATAAGTTGACGGAGGCAGCGTTGAGGGACATTGAGCCTATTTTTCCGTCGTTCGAACCGACGCTCATAAGAGCCGAGCACTCCTCCGGATTTTCGGATATAAATTTTTCTATGCTCTCGCCGACCGTGCGCACGGCGAGGCTCTTTGCGCGGGTCATGGCGATATTGCGAACCGCCGGGCGAAGCCGCGCATCGACAACGAGCACAAGGCAGACAGCAAGCGTAAAAGCGCACAGAGCCCTGAACGCCCCGCGCGGCAGAGTGCGAATATTGAATCGGCGCATCCGGCGCATAAAAACACCCCCGCAACAGTTTATGCGGGGGCGACCGAATTTGTTATTGTTTTATTTTGAAGCCCTGACAACGGACACGCCGGTATCGATAGACTCGGGGCCCGTCGAATTGCCTTTGAGAGCCGCGAGCGCCTGCGCCATGCCGAGATAGCCCATGGTATAGGGGTTCTGCACCATGACTGCTTTAAGACTTCCTTCGTTTATCAGCGACTCGATAGTGTTTGAAGTATCGAAGCCGATGCCGATTATCTTCTTGCCGGAATCTTTGATAGCGTTGCCCACGCCGACGGTCGAGCCCTCGTTGGTGCCGTAAAGTCCGACGAGGTCGGAGTTGCCGGTTATAAAGCCGGTTGCCGCCTCCTGCGAGGATGCGAAGTTGCCGTCTTTATATTCGGTAGTGAGCAGAGTGAACTTGCCGTCTTTGGTTATCGCCTCGCGGAAGCCCTTTTCGCGGTTCATGCTCGAATTTGTCGCGGTGTTGACGCCGATTATGCCTATCTTGCCGCTCGTTATGCCCGCGTTTTTGAGCTCTTCGAGCATGGTCTCGCCCGCTATCATACCTGCGTTGTAGTTATCGGTCGAGAGAGTTGTGACCGCAGGCTCGTTTGCGGGAGAATCGACATAGATTATCTTGACTCCCTTGTCCTTTGCGTTTTTGACAGTCTGCGAAATTGCCGAGGGGTCGTTTGCGGCGAGCATTATCAGGCTCGCGCCGTCGGCTATGGCGTTGTTGACCGCCTCGATCTGCTTGGCGTTGTCCTTGACATCGGGGGCATCCCACTTATAAGTGATGCCGAGCTGCTTTGCCATATCCGACGCGCCCTTGTCGACCGAGACCCAGTGCTGATCCATCTTGTCGATAGTGATGAGATATACTTTGTACTTGGCGTTGGCGGCGCTCTCGGTCATGCCCTGCGCCGTGTTGTTACCCTCGCCGCTTCTGCTGCACGCCGCAAAGGCGGTCAGAATCAGCAGCGCCGACATAATAACTGCGAGTATCTTTTTCATACTGTCCTCCGTTTATTCTCTTTTTTCTCTGCCGCCGAGCTTGAGTCCTTTGGCGGCATTTGTGTTGAGCCGCTTGCCTCCGTGGACGATTCTGTCTATAAGCACGGAGATTATGACGACTATGCCGATGACTATATTTCTAAGCGCGAGAGGCGCGCCTGCGAACTGGAGACCGTTATTGAGCACGCCCCAGATAAACGCACCTATGACGGTGCCGAAGAGCATACCCTGTCCGCCCATGGTGCTGACTCCGCCGATAACGGACGCGGCGACGGCGTTGAGCTCATAGTTAGAGCCCGCGTCCATGCTGCCCATGCCGCTCTGCGCGGTGAGTATCAAGCCGACAACGCCGGCGAGGAAAGAAGATATGACATAAACTTTCGTCTGCGCCGCGGCGACGTTTACTCCGGACAGGCGCGCCGCCTCATAGTTCGAGCCGAGGGCATAGACATGTCTGCCGAGTGCCGTCTTTGAAAGAATGAACGCGAAGAAAGCGAAGAGCACTATTGCTATCCAGATCGGGGTATATATCCCGAGGAAGCGGCCGTAATAGAAGAAATTCTTGAAGGCGTCGGAATATATGCCGTTGGTGTTCATATTGCCGTTGACTATCTGCGCGACACCGCGGGCGATTATCATAGTACCGAGGGTAGCTATGAACGCCGGGAGCTTTGCAACAGAGATAAGAAGTCCGTTTACAAGACCGATTGCAAGACAACAAATAATAGTTATGAGCACGGTCAAAATCGGGTTCATATTAAATTTTGTCATCAGCGTCGCGCTTATCATGCACGACATTCCCGCGACCGAGCCTATCGAAAGGTCGATTCCGGCGGTTATGAGGACGAACGACTGGCCGACGCCGATTATCAATATTGGCGCCACCTGGCGCAGAAGGTTCGTTATATTGGTTGCGGAGAAGAACAGCGGGTTTATCAGCGCAAAGACGATTATCATAACTATCAGCGCCGCAAAGACCGAGAGCACCTGTCCCATTCCCCTTGCGGAAAGCATTTTTTTGAACATTCAGCTCACCTCCGTGCGGAACTTTGTTGCAAGCTCCATTATTTTTTCCTGCGTGGCCTCATCGCGGCTGAGTTCGCCCGTGATGCGCCCGGAACACATGACGATTATCCTGTCGCTCATGCCGAGCACCTCGGGCAGCTCAGACGAGACGAACATAACGCCGATACCGCTCCTTTTGAGCTTATTCATCAGGTTATATATCTCGACCTTGGCGGCGACATCGATGCCGCGCGTCGGCTCGTCGAAAATTATTACTTTGGCGTCGCGCATGAGCCATTTTCCGACGACTATCTTCTGCTGGTTGCCGCCCGAAAGATTTTTGACCTCGCTTTTTATTGACGGCGTTTTTATTTTCAGCTCTTTCACGGCGCGATTAGCCATATCCCGCTCGCGCTTTGCGCTGAGCACTCCGACGGGGTTCGAGAGCGTATCGAGATTCGCTATAGCTATATTTTCGCTGACATCAAGTTCAACCAAAAGACCGTCCTTTTTCCTGTCCTCCGGCGCGCAGACTATGCCCGCCTTGACAGCATCGCGCGGGCTTTTGAGCTTCACGCTCTTGTCGTAGACGACAACTTCGCCCGCCGTTATTTTATCCGCGCCGAACAGTGCCCTGACGAGTTCCGTGCGCCCCGCGCCGACAAGGCCGGCAAAGCCGAGTATCTCGCCGGAATAGAGATCGAACGAAATATTCTGAACCTCGGAGGTGGATATTCCCTTGACCTCCATGATTTTTTTGCCGCGCTCAGTCTGCTCGTGCGGATATTTTTCGGTTATCTCGCGTCCGACCATGAGGGCGATTATCTCGCCTATTGAAAGATCTTTGAAATCGGCGGTCTTTATATATTTTCCGTCGCGCATGACAGTGACTCTGTCGACGATATTTTCAAGCTCTTCAAGGCGGTGGGAGATATAAATTATGCCCTTGCCCATATTTTTGAGCTCGTTTATTATTCTGAAAAGCTCCTGCGTCTCGCGCTCGGTCAGCGCCGAGCTCGGCTCGTCCATGATTATAATATCGGCGTTTGTCGAGAGAGCCTTTGCAATCTCGACCATCTGCTGTTTTGACACGGAGAGCTTGCCGACTTCGGTATCGGGCTCGATATTGAGGCTCAGCTCTTTGAGGAGCTTTGACGCGCGGGCGTTCTGCTCTTTGAAATCGACCATACCACCCTTTTTGAGCTCCCTGCCGAGAAAGATGTTCTCAGCCACGGTCAGATGGCGGCACATATTGAGCTCCTGATGGATAACGGCAATGCCGAGTTCAGACGCCTGGGCGACGGTAGAATACTCCTGCGTTTTGCCGCGTATCTTCACTTCGCCCTCGTCTTTTTTATATATTCCGCCGATTATTTTCATCAGCGTGGATTTTCCCGCTCCGTTTTCGCCGAGCAGTGCATGCACTTCGCCCGCCCGAAGCTCGAAATCGACTTTGTCGAGTGCGACGACTCCGGGAAAGAACTTCGATATTCCCTTCATCTGCACAAGATATTCTTCCATTTTTCTTCCTCCCGTGCGGATCTAAAATCCGCAAATAAGGTAAAGTCGGTGTTTATTGTTGCCTGTGCGAGCGCAATTATTAAAGCAGGCGCAAAATTTTCAGAATAATTAAATTGTCATAAATTAAGAGCAAATATAACGACAAAAATATAGATTATGGCGCTTTATATACTTGTCTGCCGGCAAAAAGAGTGGTATAATAATTATGTCTGTAAAACCAGCCATACTATTTCCGTCTGGAGGTAAAAATATGTCATACGATGTAGCAATTATCGGTGCAGGCGTCAGCGGCGCAATGGTCGCGAGAGAGCTGAGCCGATATAACATCAAGGTCGCATTGGTTGAAAAATGCAGCGACATGGCGATGGGCACAACAAAGGCCAACAGCGCCATTGTCCACGCAGGCTTCGACGCAATGCCCGGCACCCTCAAAGCGAGACTCAACGTTGAGGGCACTGCCGCAATGCCCGGTCTGTGCGAGACGCTCCATGTCCCGTTCAAGCCCATCGGCTCATATGTCGTCGCTTTCTCGAACGAGGAAGTTGAGACTCTTGAAGAGCTCAAGGCAAGAGGCGAAGAGAACGGAGTTCCCGGACTCGAGATTCTCGACAAAGAGGCTATTCACCGCGAAGAGCCGAACCTCAGCGACGAGGCAGTCGCCGCGCTCTACGCTCCGACCGCCGGAATCGTCTGCCCCTACGAGCTGACGATAGCGGCAGTTGAGAACGCAGTCATGAACGGCGTCGAGTTCTTCCGCAATTTTGATGTTACGGCTATTGAAAAGAACGCGCAGGGCAACTTTGTCCTCAAGTCCGACGCAGGCGAGATCGAAGCCGAATATGTCGTCAACGCCGCCGGCGTTTTCTGCGACAAGGTTGCTTCTCTCATCGGCGACGATTCAATAACCATTATTCCCCGCAAGGGCGAATATATGCTCATGGACAGAGCAGTCGGCGACAAGGTAAAGCACACGATATTCCAGTGTCCTTCAAAGATGGGCAAGGGTGTTCTTGTCACCCCGACCGTTGACGGCAACCTGCTCGTCGGTCCGAGCGCAGTCGACATAGACGAAAAGGACGACTGCTCGACCACCGCAGACGGCACAAACGGCGTTTTCAAGACCGCTCTGAGATCAGTCCCGTCGCTCTCGACCCGCGACGTCATCACTTCGTTTGCAGGCATCCGCGCCCACAGCACCGGCGACGATTTCATCATTGCCCCCAGCGAGAAGGACGCGAAGTTCATAAACGTTGCCGGCATCGAGTCGCCTGGTCTTTCCTCCGCTCCCGCTATCGGCCTTTATGTCTGCGACATGATCCTGCAGGACAAGGGCAAAGTCAGCGAGAGGGCGGACTTCATCCCCGGCAGACCCGCTCCCGTGCGTTTCCGCCACATGAGCGCGGAAGAGCGCAAGGCACTTGTTGAAAAGAACAGCGCATACGGCAGAGTTATCTGCCGTTGCGAGACTATAACCGAGGGCGAGATTCTCGACGCTATCCACGCGCCCGCAGGCGCCATCGACGTTGACGGCGTAAAGCGCCGCACGAGAGCCGGAATGGGTCGCTGCCAGGGCGGCTTCTGCGGTTCAAAGGTAGTCGAGATACTTGCAAGAGAGCTTGGTCAGGAGCTTGATGAAATCACAAAATGCGGCGGAGAGTCAAAGATCCTCTTCGGCAGGACTAAGTGATCTGCGAACTTTCGCAGCATGAAAGGATGAATACTAATGCTTAAATATGATCTTGCCGTTATCGGCGGAGGCCCCGCAGGCATGGCTGCTGCGCTCAAGGCGCGCGAAAGCGGCGTTGAAAAGATAATCATACTCGAGCGCGCAGAGACTCTCGGCGGTATCCTTGAGCAGTGCATACATACCGGCTTCGGTCTGCACTACTTCGGCGAGGAGCTTTCGGGTCCCGAATACGCCGCGCGTTTCATCGAGCTTGTTGAGGACACCGACATTGTCGTAAAGACCGACACGATGGTGCTCTCCATTTCCGACGACAACGTCGTCACCGCAGTCAACAAAGAGGACGGCCTTATCGAGATCGACGCTACCGCAGTCATTCTTGCAATGGGCTGCCGCGAGCGTCCGAGAGGCGCGCTCAACATCGCGGGCACCCGCTGCGCCGGCGTTCTCTCCGCAGGTACTGCGCAGAAATATGTCAACATTGACGGCTATATGCCCGGCAAGGAAGTCGTTATCCTCGGCTCGGGTGATATCGGTCTTATCATGGCGCGCCGCATGACCCTTGAGGGTGCACACGTCAAGATGGTCTGCGAGCTGATGCCCTATTCGAGCGGACTGACGAGAAACATCGTCCAGTGCCTCAACGACTTCGACATCCCGCTCAAATTGAGCACCACGGTTATCGACATTCACGGCAAGGAGCGCCTTGAGGGCGTCACCATTGCAAAGGTCGACGAGAACCGCCGCCCGATCCCCGGCACGGAGGAATATGTCCCCTGCGACACGCTCATGCTTTCCGTCGGTCTTATCCCCGAGAACGAACTGAGCAAAAACATGGGTATCGAATTTGACCGCGTCACCGGCGGCCCGATAGTCGACGAATACAGAGAGACCACCCACCCCGGCGTTTTCGCCTGCGGCAACGTGCTGCACGTTCACGATCTTGTTGACTTCGTTACCCTTGAGAGCCAGACGGCCGGCGAGGGCGCAGCGAGATACATAAAGAACGGCGGAAATAAAGAGAAGAAATACGTCAAGACCAGAGGCATCAACGGCGTGCGCTACATCGTACCGCAGAAGATAGCCCTCGGCGAGGACGAGGATGTCAAGCTCTTCTTCAGAGTCGGCGACGTTCACAAGAATGCCAAGGTCGTTGTCACATACAACGGCGAGACGCTCATAAGCAAGAAGCGCCCGAGACTCGCTCCCGGCGAGATGGAGAACGTCATCATCAAGAGCGATATGCTCAAGAACTTTGATGAGAACGGCATAATCGAAATTCAGGTGGAGGAATAATCATGGTAAAAGATATTATTTGTGTCGCCTGCCCCATGGGCTGCCAGATCTCCGTTGAGCTCAACGACGACGGAGAGATCCTCAGCGTTACCGGCAACACCTGCAAGCGCGGCGACGCCTACGCGAGAACCGAGTGCACCCACCCCGAGAGAAGCCTGACAACTACTGTCAAGGTCAGCGGCGGCGTTCACCCCGTTGTTCCCGTCAAGTCCGCAAAGGCTGTTCCGAAGGACAAGGTCAAGGACTGCGTCAAGGAGATAGCAAAGCTTGAGATCAAGGCTCCGGTCAAGATCGGCGATGTTGTCTGCGCGAACATACTCGGCACCGGCGTTGATATCGTTGCGACGAACATCTGCCCCGAGGCGTAAAAGGCATAAAAAATAAATCGAGCATCCGCAGAACGAAAATTTCTGCGGATGCTTTTTTTTTGCGGACGTTTTTTATTTATAATACTGTCAGCTTTTGAAATAGCTTTCAAGGACATCGGACGGATGCTGCCCTCCCGCGAGCTTTTCGAGCACAGCATCGGAATAAATATAAGACCTTTTCGCCGATTTTTCAGAATCGAGGGCAATTTCATTGCCGCTGATTTCAAAATAATATTTATCCCTGCCGTTGTCGTCGCTGAGAACAAGGCGGTTGTCCTTTTCTTCGTAAGTGCCGGTCGAGCAGTCGCTCATGCCGCTCCTGTACATGGAATAACTGCCGTCTGCGGGCGACAGGACGATTTCGACATAGTCTTTTTGACCGTCGTGCTCGTTCTTGCCGATGTAAGTTATAACATCGGTACGGATAGACTCGGGCGTGAAAAGAGCCTTATTTTTTAAGCACTTATCAGTCTTTTCGGAATCCGCCGAATAGCAGAACTCCCGCACGGAATCGGACTTTTTGGCGAGAAATTCGAGACCGTCTTTTTGTTTTTTGAATATAAATTTGCTCTGCGAGCCGGAATTTTTCGCGGTAAGTATCAGATAATCGTCATCCTCCTCGTAAGTGCCGCTCAGGGCGGCGGAAAACCGATACGACTGCATGAAATTGAACGTCTTATCCTTTCTGTTGAGCACAAGACCCGCATAGTCGTTATCCGACTTGCAGCCGAAGGACGCCACGCCGTTTTCATCAACGGAGGCCCTGACTATATCCGCAGAGCCGTCCGCGCTGTTTCCGGGGAAAAAGTGCGCCAATAGCGCCGCGCAAACGGCAACAACGGCAACAACGCCTATACAGATAATACGTTTGACCGAGCTTTTCATACTGCATCTCCTCTCATGTTAAAATAAAAAATACCGCAGAGAGCCTGCGATACTTTAAATTACTCCTCGAACAAATCGAGTATCATCTCTTTCGGGCGCGCTCCGACGGCGCGGTTGACCAGCTCGCCGTCCTCAAACACGAGCAGAGTGGGAATACTCATAACATCGAACTTTGACGCGAGCTCCGGCTCCTCATCGACATTGACCTTGCCGACCTTTTTGTCGGGATTCTCGGCGGCTATCTCGTCAACTATCGGCGAGACCATGCGGCACGGGCCGCACCACGACGCCCAAAAATCGAGCAGGACGGGTTTATCGCTCTGAAGCACTTCTTTATCAAAATTATCTTTTGTAACAGTTATAACTGACATTTCGTATTCTTCCTTTCTCTTCACTTCGCCGGATATCTTCCGGCATTATTTAGAATAACAGATTTTCAAAAAATATTCAAGCAAAGTGATGATTCGTTCACACAAGTTTAAAATATTGGGTGTATTATATAAGCCTGTGAAAGGTCGATCAATTGACTTTCAATGTGTATTCTGTTAATATCAGTATATAATAAGATCATCTTACGGGAGGTCATAAAATGAGAAATATTATAAGGATAAACGACGGCTGGCTCTTCACGCTCGACGGGAAGACCGAGACCGTCAATCTGCCGCACACATGGAACGCCTTTGACGGTCAGGACGGCACAAACGGATATCTTCGCACAAAGGCGACATATTCCAAAGAGCTGCCGAAATCGGACAAGAAAACGTTCCTCGAATGCAGAGGAGTCAACTCAAAGGCGGAAGTCAGAGTCAACAACGAGCTTGTCGCAGTCCACGAGGGCGGATATTCCGCGTTCAGAGTCGATATCTCCGACTATATCAGATATGGCTGCCGCGTTGACATAACAGCCGACAACTCGCCGGACGAGTCCGTCTACCCGACGATGGCGGACTTCACATTCTACGGCGGCGTTTATCGCGATGTCAATCTTATCGAAGTCCCGGACTGCAGATTCACCATGAACGACTACGGCTCGGACGGAATATACATCACCCCGCGCCGCGTCGGCGAGGACGGCTGGGAGCTGAGCATAAAGGCGCTTATTGACAACGCCGACTGCTCGCACAAGGCTCGCTTCACGCTCATCGACGCCGACGGCAACGAGAAGGCTTCAACAATAGCGGATCTTCGTCCGATAATCAGCGCGAAGCTGCCCGTTGAAGACCCGGTGCTCTGGAACGGCAGGAAGAATCCGTATCTCTACACCGTCAGATGCGAGATTTTTGACAGCACAACACAAGAAGTCACGGACAACATCGATATCAGAACCGGACTCAGAGAATATCATATCGACAGCCACAAGGGCTTCTTCTTAAACGGCGAGCACATCAAGCTCCAGGGCGTCTCCCGCCACCAGGACAGAGAGAACATGGGCAATGCCATAACCGAGAAGCAGCACGCGGAGGATGTCAAGATAATCCTCGATGTCGGCGCGAATTCGGTGCGTCTCGCCCACTATCAGCAGAACAGCTATTTCTATGATCTCTGCGACGAGAGCGGACTGCTCGTCTGGGCAGAAGTGCCGGTTATCTCCCGTTTTAGCCCCAAGCGCAATGAAAACGCGGAGCAGCAGCTCGTTGAGCTCATCAAGCAGAACTACAACCACCCGTCGATATTCTGCTGGGGCATCGAGAACGAAATCACAATAGCCGGAAGCGCAAACAAGAAGCTTATAACATTCCTCAAGCATATGCACAAGGTCGCAAGACACCTTGACCCGACGAGATACACGACATGCGCCCAGCTGACCATGTGCCCGGTGAACTCACCGCTCAACCACATCACCGATATCATCGGCTACAACCACTATTACGGCTGGTACATGGGCTCGTGCGACGAGATAAACAACTGGCTCGACGAGTGGCACAGAGAGAACCCCGAGGGCAAGCTCTGCCTTTCAGAATACGGCGCCGAGGGTATAACAAAATACCACTCCGACTCCCCTGTCCAGGGCGACTACAGTGAAGACTATCAGGCTATCTACCATGAGCACTATATCAAATCGATAAACGAGCGCGACTGGCTCTGGGGCTCATATGTCTGGAACATGTTCGACTTCGGCTCCGCATCGAGAAACGAGGGCGGCGTCAGAGGCAGAAACAACAAGGGTCTTGTGACATTCGACCGCAAGACGAAGAAAGACGCATTCTGGCTCTACAAGGCATACTGGAGCGACAAGAAGTTCGTTCACATCACCGGCGAAAGATACGTCAACAGACCCGCCGGAAAGAGCACGATAAAAGTCTACTCCAACTGCCCCGAAGTAACGCTCGAAGTAAACGGCAAGACCTACACGAAGAAAGCGGACAGAGTGTTCGTCTTCGACGATATAGATTTGAAGCTCGGCGAAAATGTTATCAAAGCGCGCGGCGGCAAGGTTCGCCCGTCGCACACGATAACGGTAAACGGCATCGAAAAAGCCACTGACGAATACAAAATGCCCGCAGAATACTCCTCATTCGTGCGCAACTGGTTCGTTGCGACGGACGGCGAGGGCGACCCGAACAAGCTCTCGGTTGAGGACAGCATGGGTGAAGTTCTCAGCAACGGCGAGGTCAACAAGATAATCAAAAACGCCGCCGGAGACTTTGCGGCAAAGGCTGTTTCAAGTCCCCTGCTCAAGCCCATCTACCCGGTGAAGGTCAAGACTATGATCAAGCTTGCCGGAAAACTCGGCGTCGATGAAAAGATGCTCTCGCTCGCGGGCGGATTCCTGCAGACGATAGACAAGAACTGATAAGGCGCAAAAATACCGCTGAAGATAAAACTTCAGCGGTATTTTTATTTTGTTCAGTTATATTTGTCGGTGTCCTCGTTAAGATCCGCGTCGTCTGGATCGTCGGGGTCAATCGGCTTTGAGGCTTCATCATCAGGATTGTCGGAATTCGGCTTTCCCTTTCCCGAGACGCCGAATGCAGTTCCGCAGCAGAGCCCGATGCTGATGCCGAGGCACATCCACATAGGGATATTATCCGTCGCCACGCCCATCATAAGCCCGATTGCAAGACCCAATGCAAGACCTATGCCGACGCTGCCTCCGCTTTTGCCGTCAAATGTTTTCTTGTTTTTGCTCTCTTTCATCAGACGGTCGCCGCCTCTTTTGCCGGAGCTTTTTCGGCTTTCTTCACGGGGAAGATGTTGGTGAAATTGAGCAGGAAGAGCAGGACATATGCCGCCTGCATCGGGATGTTCTCAATAATTGCGCTCTTGCCGACAGTCAGCAGGAGAACGAGCATTGTGAGAAGTATCGCGCAGAAAACGATAAGACCGACCATGAAGCGACCCTTGAGCTCTCTGGCTTTATTTATAAGCAGGAGCACCATGGGAGCGGCGCAGCAGAACGCGAACAGAAGCGCGCCCGTCCAATGCGCCATGCAGCGCGGAGAATCGAGATGCATCTCCTCGCCCATCGACGGGCAATTGATGGTGACATAAATTGCGGCGCTGCCGATCGAGCCAAGAATAACGCCGACGCGGCTGTGATAGCCGAACTTGCGATAGGCATAGAGCGTGTTGCTGAACACGGTTGCCGACGCTATAACGCCCCAGCCTCTAAAATGCCACGGGAAGTCGAGACCTATCATGCTCGCAGTTATGAACTTCACCTTTTCAATGAAAGGCTGATCGCCGAAGAAGCCGTACCATGTGACATAGACGCAGCCGAAAATAACGCCGAAGAGGCAGAACATTTTCAGCGCCTTGCCGGGCTCCTTGCCGTAGAGCAGGACTTTTATGTAGACGATGAACATTGCAAGGCAGATGCACGAGACTGCGACCCAGATGGGATAGAGCCACTCGTGACCCATCATACCGCTGATGTTGGCATGGGTGATGCTGTCGACGGTACGCTCCTCTACCGTTGCGTAGTTGACGAGCACTATCTTGCGCATGAACGCTGTCATCCATACCGCATAAGCGGCAATGATAGCAATCCACATCGCGACATACGCCTTAAAGCTCGGCTGTTTTTTCACTTTTGACATTGTTGCACCCCTTGTTACCCTGCAACACCTAAAACTTTACAAGCCTTGCGTCATCTGATTGCGTTTAACTGCGTCTTCATCCTTGTTTAACACAATCATACTTGCAACCAGATGTAAACTTTTAGATGTTGCAGGGTACTTCGATAAATTTTTATCGTTTTAATTATAACTGCTTTGAGGAATGTTTGTTAACAGTTTATTCCATGTCCATAATATAAGATACTTCTTTATAGGGCTTGCCGTCTTTGAAATAGATTCTCGGCACACGGCGGGCAACTCCGCAGACGAACTCATAGTTGAAGCTCGCCGACATATTGCCTATCTCCTCGGCGCTAATCGTGCAGCCGTTGTCGCTGCCCATGAGAATGACTTCGTCCTCGATATTCAGCTCACCCTCGATATCGGTTACGTCTATCATGAACTGATCCATGCACACTCTGCCGATTATCGGCGCGAACTGACCGTTGACTATCACTCTGCCCTTTGAAGAGAGGGCGCGCGGATAACCGTCGGCATAGCCCACGGGGATAGTCGCGATGCGGGTCTCCCTGTGAGTCACAAAAGTGTGGCCGTAGCTGACTCCGCAGCCAGCAGGGACAGTTTTGAGATTGACTATCTTTGTACGAAGCTCCATTGCGGGAATGAGATCAACGCTCGATTTGTCGACCTCTTCCGATGGATAGAGCCCGTAGAGCGAGATTCCGAAGCGCACCATATCATAGTGCTTTTCGAGTTCTTCGACTGCCGCCGAGTTGCTCAGATGCTTTATCGGTATATTTATACCAGCCTTTTCGAGCTTATCTATAAACAGATCGAAGCGCTCCGACTGGAGAAACGCCGTTGTTTTCACGAGCTCATCGGCGCGGGCGTAGTGGCTGAAAATACCCTCAAGAACGAGATTCGGGAGCTTGACTATCTTCTTTATCTGCTCGACACTCTCGTCATTGTCCTGGAATCCGACACGCGACATACCCGTATCGAGTCCGATATGGAACTTCACTTTCTTGCCGAGGGCGACCGCCCTATCCGACAGGCGCTTTGCCATATCATAGGTATAGATATTCTGCGTTATACCGTAGTTTATCAACAGATCGTCCTGCGAGGGCGAGGTATAGCCGAGAATAAGTATCGGTTTCTTTATACCCGAGCGGCGAAGCTCGACCGCCTCTTCAATGACGGCGACGCCGAAATAATCGACCTCGCTCTCAAGCTGATGCGCAAGCTCGACCGCGCCGTGGCCGTAGCCGTCCGCCTTGATAACCGCAAGAACCTTTGTCCCCTCGGGTATACGGCGCTTGCACTCGCCGAGATTGTGAAGAATCGCGTCTATATCTATCCTTGCATATATACGATGATACTGCATCGTTATCGCTTCCTTTGTCAGATTATTTGGGCAAGCGGAGCGGTTTCAATACCGTTTGCGTTGAGCTCCGCTTTTATACGCTTTGCAAATTCGACCGCCTTGACTCCGTCGCCGTGAAGGCATATCGAATCGGGCTTCAATTCGATTATTTTGCCGTTTATCGACTCGACCGTGCCGTTTTTAACCATGCCGATAACGCGGCTGACCGCCTCGTCCTCGTCGGTTATGACTGCGCCCGGCTTGCCTCTTGCGACAAGCGAGCCGTCATCCTCGTAGGCTCTGTCCGCAAAGACCTCGCTTGCGGCTCGGAGTCCGATTTTCTTTGCCGCGCTCATCATCTTGCTGCCCGAGAGGCAGAGTAGAATGAGCTCGGGGTCGATTTCATAGACAGCCTCGCAAATGGCGGCGGCAAGAGTCTCGTCCTTGCCCGCCATATTATAGAGCGCACCGTGGGGCTTAACATGGGCAAGGCGGCATCCGGCAGCCTTGCAGAACGCGGAGAGCGCGCCTATCTGGTACTGGACGAACGCCTTTGCCTCGGCGGGCGAAACATTCATATTCCTTCTGCCGAATCCGACGAGATCTGGAAATCCCGGATGCGCGCCGACCGCGACGCCGTTGTCGCGCGCGAGGGCGACGGTCTTCTGCATCACGAGCGGATCGGACGCATGGAAACCGCAGGCTATGTTGGCAGACGAAATATATTTTATGACCTCATCATCGAGCCCCAGCTTATAGTTGCCAAAGCTCTCGCCGAGATCGCAGTTAAGATCTATTTTATGCATATCCGTACCCCCTGTCAATATTTAAGCTCGACATTTTTGACATCGGTTATGAGCATATGCCCGGGCGAATGAGTTATCGCGATGGGCGGTTTCGTGCTCATCAGAGCCGACTGCGGAGTGACGCCGCACGGCCAGAATACAGGCACTTCGCCGGGATTTATAGTAACCGCATCGCCGAAATCGGGCTTTGAGATATCTTTGATACCGATAACGGACGGGTCGCCGATATGAATCGGAGCGCCGTGGACTTTCGGCATGGCGGCGGTCGCCGCGACGGCGGTGACTATCTTGTCATATGGCAGTGGACGCATGCTGACGACCATTTTTCCGTGGAAAATTCCGGCGGGCTCGCACTCGATATTCGTAAGATACATCGGAACATTCCTGCCCTCTTCGATATGCCTAATCGGCACATTTGCGGCTATCAGCTCTGACTCGAAAGAGAAGCTGCACCCGATAAGAAAGCTCACAAAATCATCGCGCCAAAGATGCTCGACGCTCGTATATTCGCCGGTCATAACGCCGTTTTCATAGACCCTGTATTTCGGGATATCGTTTGCGATATCCGCGCCGGGGGCTATTTTTTTCAAAAAGCGCGAGCCGACATCGCTGACTTCGAGTATCGGGCACGGGCGCGGGTTGCGCTGGGCGAAAAGCAGGAAGTCATAAGCGAGATCCTTTGGCAGAACGCAGAGGTTCGCCTGAGCATATCCCGCACACATACCTGAAGTGTTACAGGTTATTTTGCCCTCTCTTATAAGCTGTCTTACATCGTGCGGACTCATCGAAGAATAGTCCATTTTATCTGCCTCCAATCAGGAGCCGGATATAGAGGTATCCGCTCTGAGAATCTTATACTGTAGTTTTTTGAGAACCTTATTGTCTTGTTTTATACGCTTGACGGCATACTGGAGATCGACCCTTTCAAAGCGCAGGCTACCGCCCGGACGAAGCTGAGCGAGCAGAGGCAAATCAGAAGTGATGACCGTGGCTATCTTTGCATAGCCGCCGGTAGTCTGTCTGTCCGCCATCATGATTATCGGCTTGCCGGAGGACGGAATCTGAACCGAGCCCGCAACGATGCCGTCCGAAATAATATCGACGCCGTCAACGCTCTCGACCGGCGTGCCGTCGAGCTTTATGCCCATTCTGTCGGAGTCGCCGGTGACGGAATAAGTTTCGGAATAAAAGATATTTTTGCCCTTGTCGGAGAAATAATCATCCTGCGGGCCGGGTATGACATGGACGGTGACTGCGCCGTCTTTTTGTTTCTCGTGCTCGAAAACTCGGGAAGTCATGCCGTAGAGATCACTCTGCGGATATCTGAGCGGCAGAACATCGCCGGATTTCAGCTTTCTGCCCTCGAAGCCGCCGACTTTGCATTTCAGATTCGTTGACATACTGCCCATAACGGGCGCGATATCAAAGCCGCCCGCCACGGCGAGATAGCCGCGAAGTCCGCTCCTGGCGCTCCCGCAATCGAGCACATCGCCCTTTTTGACGCGCACGGCGCAATTCATCGGAAGCTCGGTAACTTCGCCCGTCTCGGAATCGGTCACGGTGGGAGCAAACTCGGCTCCGGTTATCGCAATCACATTGTCCTCATCAAAATAAGCTTTAACGCCGAGCAGGGTCATTTCGAGCACGCCGTCCGACTCGCTGTTATCGAGCAGGATATTGGCGGCTCGGGCGGCAAACTGATCCATTGCGCCGCCCTGCTGGAATCCCGATGCCATATAGCCGCGGCGACCGAGATCCTGAACGGTGGTGAGCATACCGGGAGAGATTATATGCATACTCATATCATTTTCCCTCCCCGGTCGTTATTCTGCACTCATATTCGTTGCGGCTGACGAGCTCTTCAATGCGGCGATACTCCTGTTCATCGACGGCGAAGAAGCGTATATAGTCGCCCGATGAAAAGAGTATAGGTTCTGCGCGGTTCGGGTCGTAGGGCTTCACGGGCGTTCTGCCGATAAGCTGCCAGCCACCCGGAGACGCGAGCGGATATATTCCGGTCTGCTCGCCGCCTATGCCGACGGAGCCCGCAGGAATACTTGTTCGCGGGTTTGACAGGCGCGGAGTGTGCAGGCGTTTGTCCATATCGCCGAGATAGGCAAAGCCGGGCAGGAATCCGAGCATGAAGATAAGATAATCTCTGCCCGTGTGTATATCTATGACCTCCTGCTCGGTGAGCCCGGCATGGGACGCGACAAAGGCTATATCCTCGCCGAACTCGCCGCCATAGCAGACGGGGATATTGAAAACTCTCTTCTCCCCGCCCGACACCTGATCGAGCGATTTTATACGCTTTTTGAGCTTCTTTATCAAAGCCTCGCAGCCCGTCTGCAAGGGATCGTAGCAGACGAGCAGGGAGCGGAACGTAGGAATACATTCCATCACCCCGCGTATCGGCTTACGGGACAGCGAGTCAGACAGGCCGCGTATTTTTTTATTTATCTCGGGGTCTATAGTCCTGCCGAATTCAACATTGACCGCCGAATCTCCGGCCGGAAGAAACAGCGTTTCGTTCATAGCTTTTTACCCCTTTTTGGTTATTCGCCGAAAAAGCCCTTGTCAATGACCTTTTCGAACCAGGTCTTGCAGGTGTCCTCAAGTCTCAGCGCGTAGCTGACGCACTCGCGCATGAGGTTGACTATCGTCATGTTCATGCTCTTGCCGAAGCCGTCGATAGCCGGGATACACCAACCGTACATATCGATCATGCCGTTGCGTGCGGCGGCGGTTATCGCCTCGCCCTCGAGCTCGGCGGTGTGCATGATATCGAGATCCTTTTTGAGATAAGCTATCGCCGCTATCATCGCGTAGCAGCCCCAATCGGAGACGGTCGCGGTGATTATATTGTCGGTGATGCTCCGAACGGCTATTCCGCCGCCGCATCCGCAGCGGCACTCGCCCTCGTTGGCATAGGGAATATGCTTATGCAGATGGGGCGCGATAGTACCCATGCCTATCTCGTTGCCGAGGTCGCCAATCGCGATATTGAGCACGCCCATGGCGCGGAGCTTATCGAAGAGGATATCCATTTTCGCCTCAAGGTCGGTCACATCAAGTCCGGTGGCGTTATGATACTTGCCGATTTTATTTTCGCCGGGCGCTTCGATGCTGATAACAGCGGCGGGCTTGCCGTGGGAGATTATCTCATCGGCGCAGCTCTCTGCCTTTGACTTATCTTTTGTGAAAGGCACAACGGCCATGGATATCGGATATTTTTTCAGCTCGTCTATCGACTCATAGAGATGAAGTCCGACAACTGCCGCCATAGCTTTGACGGCGGGGACATTCTCCTCCTGACAGACGATAACGGGCTTCGCTCCGAACGCGATAACGAGCGAACGCGCGAGCAGGACGGAGCTGATAACGCCGTCCGTCTCGGCACTGCCGAACGGAGGCAGGACAAAGCCGGTCATTATATAGACAAGGTCATCCTGCTTCAGAGTGTCGCAGAGTTTCCCCGCCGCGTTCATGCAGAGGGGAGCGCCCGTGTATTCGCGCGAAGCGGGATAGAGGATATGACACACGCCGTATCCTCTGGGGTCGATGTTGGAAATGTTATCGAGGCTGTCACCTAAATTGAGAAGAGTGAGCTCTTTTTGCGTCATACCGCTCCCCTCCCTCAGACAGTTGTAGCGTCAATAAACTCTTTGACGAGGTATTTCTGGAGGGTGTCGATAAGCTCGGGCGCTTTGCCACCGACGGGCTTGCCGTCTATCTCGTTTGCGACAAGGCAGAACGAACCGGACGAAGATACAATGACTTCATCGGCATCCATAAGCTCGGCGACAGTAAACGGAGTCTCGTCAACCGGGATATTGTTCGCCTTGCACGCTCTGATAAGATGCGCGCGGGCGATGCCGGGCAGGATATAATGATCGGTCGGATGGGTCTTGAATACACCGTTCTTTATGATATGTACATTGCTGTGAGCGCACTCGGTGACTCTGTCGCCGCGATGGAAAACGCTCTCGTCGCAGCCTGCCTCGGCGGTCTTCTGAGCCGCCATAACGCTCGGGATGAGGTTGAGGGTCTTAATATTGCAATGAAGGAATCTTGTGTCCTCAAGGGTTATGAGCTTAATGCGCTGAGAAAGATCCTTGACCTCTGCGGGCTTGATTGTGACCCAAATGTTGGCCTTGCCCTCCTTGGGGAACGCATGGTTGCGGATTCCGGTTCCGCGGGTCGCCTGCCAATAAACAAAGTTATTGCCGGAATCGACCTTGCTGACCATATCGTTGAGGATGTCTTTCATCTCGTCCTTTGTGCAGGGAAGCTCGATGCGGAGCAGTCCCGCGCTGTTGAAGAAACGGTCGATGTGCTCGTCAAGAGCGAAGATGACGCCGTTGCGGCTGTAAGTCGCGTCATAGACGCCGTCGCCGAAATAGCACACTCTGTCGTTCATGGGAACCATCATTTCTTCAAGAGGACCGAATTTGCCGTTGTAATACCCCAGATTTTCCATTTATATATCATTCCTTTCCCTGCAAAAATGCAGGATATAATCAACAATTATTCAAAAATCCGCATCGGGCAAAGGCACAAAAGCGAGCCTTGTTTTCCCGCGATTTTCAGCATATTCATTATACACACTATTAAATATAAATGTAAATAGTACCATTTAGATTCAATATTTTTTGTGGAAAAGCGGAGTTTTTATGAAATTTTTTCGGAATTTCGTCAGATAGCAGAGATAAAAATTTTGAAATACAACAGAAATCAAAAAAGCGTCCCGCAAGCGGGACGCCCTGTTTATTTTTGATATATCAGCGTGTTATTTATTTTCCGCCGAGCGGTCGCGCGCATCCTCGCTGACGGAGAGCGCATTCGCCAAAATGACCGACGCGACGCCGCCGACTGCAGAAAATGTCAGAATATCGCCGTCGAGCGCGGAGAGAATCAGAATAACGACGGAAGTGAACATATAGACTGCGCAGCCTGCCGAACGGAAAACTTTCGAAAGATTTCCGAGGATAAACGCGAGCAGCTTCAGGAAGATAAACGCCGCGGGCAGGATATAGACAATAAAACCGAGTATACCGTAGTTGAGCGCGACGGTTATGGGATCGGAATGAACCTTTGTCGCGGTCTTTATCGAATCCGTCTGATCGAACAGCGCGGCGAATTTCAAGCCGAAGAGTTTTGTCTGAACATCACCCTCGCCGAACATCTTTGAGTAATAAACCGTTCTGTCGATATTTATCGCGCCGGCATTCGGAAGCGCGGGACTTCTGAGCGAGCCGAAGCCTATCGCGGCGGCGGGGCTGCGATTTTCCTCCGATGCGGCTGTTCCCGGCTCCTCGGTGTCGGACTTGTCGGTGGTGTTTTCGGTAACGGTTTCCGACTCCCCTGTGCTGTCTTCTCCGGGGAGGGTTGGAATATAAGGTTTTATAAAGCTCTCGAGATCGGATTTGTCCGGTAAGGTAGGCTTCGTCTGCCACCATCTTGTGGTCTCGGTGCTTATCTCCGTTGTCTCTTCGGAGATGTCATCAGTGCTGTCGCCGGCGGGCTCTTTTGTGGATCCACCTGCCGTAGAAGCCGAGCTTTTTTCGGTAGTCTTTTTGTCGTCGCCTTTTGTTGTGTCATCGTCTTTTTTATCGCTGCCGGGCACATAGCCGGAATCGAGGTTCGGGACATAATCGCTGTCGTCGTCCTCGTCCTCATCGCCGAAGATCGGGTCGTCACCGTTCGGATTGACAGTCGGCGACTGCTGGCCGTTATATGTATAGAACATACCCTTGAAGCTGAACGTGCCGTCGAAGCTGCTCTTTACGGGAGATATCGGAAGGAGTGCAAGAATGAGCACGCAGAAAAGTGCGCTCGAAAGGAACGCGCGCATCATGGGCGGACGATTCTCTTTTCTGCCGTCCCGCCAGGATGAAAATGTCCACATAAAGAGGATAGCCGAGAATATGACGGAGACGAAGAGCACGGGCTTTGAATTCGAAAGCACTGCGCCGACGAGAAGCAAGATAATACCTGCCACCGGGACTATCCACGAGAGCGCCGCATCGGCAGGCTTTGTGCTCTCCGCTTTCTTTCTGCCGAGATGGGAGACGAAGAAAACGAGAGCGGTCGGGATAAGCAGGGCGAGCGCCACAGCGAACGAGGTCGAATAATGGAACGTGCCCTTCTTTGAAAGATAATTTATAATGAGCGTCAGAGCGTAGATGAGCGCCGTCGCCGCTATAACGGCGGGGTGAACTCTGCGTCCGACGGTCTGCGCGGTCTCGAATATGAGCAGGAACATGAACGCGAAGAAGAAAGTATCAGCCATGAGTCCGAGCATATAGAAAAACGCGACATGGTCGCCGCGGGTCGCGCTCATAAGGCACATCAGTGCGATATATGCGGCAGCGATACCGTTATAGACTTTGAGCAGGGTGCTGTATTTGCCCTTGTAGAAGCCGAGGGTGAACACGGTCACAGCGGCAATGATAACCGCCCTGACAGCACCCGAGACGCTGATATAATTCGCCTTGCCGAGATTGATAACAATAGACGAAAGTATATCGAGCAGCGGCTGAATGACGACCAGCGCGCAGGTCACGATATAGAGCACTGCGCCCTTTTCGCTGTTTGCACTTTTGACAGTTTTCTGATTATTCATAATTCACTGTCCTTCCGGAAAAATCATTTTTATTTTCTATATTAATTATACCACAAACCGTAAAAAATATCAATCCGAGTCAGAGCGTGGTGACTTCCATGCCGCGGCTCTCTTTGAACTCGACAAAGTCGTCGTAGTTGCCCGAATGATCGATAACGCCGTCGTCGCAAATCTCGATTATTCTGTTGGCGACGGTGTTGACTATTTCATAATCGTGCGAGCAGAACAGCACGTTGCCCTTGAAATCCGAAAGTCCGTTGTTGACGGCGGTTATGGACTCGAGGTCGAGGTGGTTCGTCGGCTGATCGAGAATGAGGACATTCGAGCCGAAAAGCATCATGCGCGAGAGCATGCATCTGACCTTTTCGCCGCCGGAGAGAACATTGACGGGCTTCAACACCGCATCGCCCGAGAACAGCATTCTGCCGAGGAAGCCGCGGATATAAGTCTCCGTCTGATCCTTTGAATACTGGCGCATCCAATCGATAAGATTGAGATCGGAGTTAAAGAACGCGGAATTATCCGCCGGGAAATAGGAGCGCGAGGTGCTCAGTCCCCACTTGAAGCTGCCGCTGTCGGGAGTTTCCTCTTCCATGAGAATTTTGAAGAGCATAGTTATCGCCTGCTCGTTTTTTCCGACAAAGGCTATTTTGTCGTTCTTGCGGACGGTGAAGCTGACATTATTGAGAAGCTTCACTCCGTCAACTTCCTTGGTCAGTCCCTCAACTGTAAGGATATCCTTGCCGACCTCTCTGTCCATATCGAAGCCGACAAACGGATAGCGGCGGCTCGACGCTGGGAGTTCTTCGATAGTGAGTTTATCAAGCAGCTTCTTTCTCGAAGTTGCCTGGCGGGACTTCGATTTATTCGCGGAGAATCTTGCGATGAAGGCCTGAAGCTCCTTCGCCTTTTCTTCGTTTTTCTTGTTCTGCTGCTTTATGAGCTTCTGAATAAGCTGGCTCGACTCATACCAGAACTCGTAGTTGCCGACATACATCTTTATCTCGGAATAATCGATATCGACTATTCGCGTGCAGACATTATTGAGGAAGTGACGGTCATGCGAAACGACTATGACCGTTCCGAAATATTCGCTCAGGAAATCTTCGAGCCATTTGACGGCGGCTATATCGAGGTCGTTCGTAGGCTCGTCGAGCAGGATTATATCGGGGTTGCCGAAAAGCGCCTGCGCAAGCAGGACTTTGACCTTCTGCGAACCGGAGAGCGACGCCATCTGCTCATAGAGCAGGCTCTCTTCAAGACCGAGACCCTGAATAAGCTTTGACGCGTCTGACTCCGCCTCCCAGCCGTCGAGCTCAGCGAACTCCTCTTCGAGCACTGCGGCGCGCATTCCGTCTTCCTCGCTGAAGTCCGGCTTTTCATAGAGCGCGTCCTTTTCTTTCATTATATCATAGAGGCGACGGTTGCCCATAATAACGGTGTCGAGCACGGTGTATTCGTCAAAAGCGTAGTGATCCTGACGGAGCACGGACATTCTGACGGTCGGCGGGATTATGACCGAGCCGTGCGAGGGCTCGAGCTCGCCGCAGAGTATTTTCAAAAATGTTGATTTGCCCGCGCCGTTTGCGCCGATTATACCGTAGCAGTTGCCGGGCGTAAATTTGAGATCGACGCCCTTGAACAGGGTCTGGGTGCCGAAATTGAAGCTGAGATCGGATACTGTTATCATCTTGTTCTCCCGTTTTTTTTGCAATAAATATCTGCGGGCAAACGCATTCGCCCGCAGTATAATATAATAGCACATATAAGGATTTTCTTCAAGTGGCGGAAAAAATCAGTTTTCCTCCACGAAGCTTTTCAGCGTATCTTCAACGCGCACGCCGGCGCGCTCGAGGCGGGCGCGGTCATGGTGTCCGCTCGTTATAAGCAGGCACTGAGAGCCAATCGCCTTTGCGACATCGCAGTCGTGCAGAAGATCGCCGACAACGACGGCTTTTGACGCATCGACGCCGTGCTCCTCTATGAATTTTTCCGCGCGCTCGACCTTGCTGCCGGCAAGGAGGTTGTCTGCGCCGAGGACAGAGTCAAAATATCCGTCGATTTCATAGTGCTTCAAAAGCCGTTCGAGCTGGCTCTGTTCGCTCGACGAGAGTACGACCTGCGGAATGCCGAGGCGCTTTGCCTCTTCGAGAGCCGCAGAGACGAAGCGAGTCAGTCCGCAGTTTTTGACATGGGCTTCATAGCCCCGCTGGAACTCGTTGAGTATCAGGTCATAGTCCTCGTTTTCGAGGTCGAGCACCTGCTCATAGAAATGGCGGATGGGTACATCTATATATTCACGGTACTCATCGAGCGTTATCGGCTTTTTTGAGCGGCGGGCAAGCATATCGTTGACGGAGCTGAGCGCCGCGCCGACATCGTCGAGCAGAGTGCCGTTAAAATCCCAGATAATAAGCGAATAGTTTTTCATAAATTCTCCAAAATTCAAAAAATAATTGCGAAAGCGTTGAGATCGGAGTATAATACTCACGACAAAACGAGAAAGAGTGAGACGGATGAAAGAATATCTTTTTGAAATGCACGCGCACACCTCGCAGACAAGCAGGTGCGGCGAAGTTCCTGCGGAGCAGGTTGTGAATACTTTCAAAAATCTCGGCTACGACGGAATAGTCATAACCGACCACATGCATACGGGCACGATGGAAAAGATAGCAAACGAGCCATGGGAGAAGAAAGCGGATCATTTCTTCGAGGGTTACAGAGCCGCAAAGGCACTTGAGACCGAAGATTTCACGGTTCTTCTCGGCATGGAGCTGAGATTCCTCGAAAACGACAACGACTATCTTGTCTACGGCTTCAACGAGGACTTTGTCTATTCGCATCCCGACCTCGACAGGATCGAGTGCCTCGAGAACTTCAGACCGATAGCGGACGAGAATAACCTCATTGTTTTTCAGGCGCACCCGTTCAGAGTCGGCATGACGGTCACAGACGACGAGCTGCTCGACGGAGTTGAGATATACAACGCCCATCCCGGTCATGAATCGAACAACGAAATTGCCGAAGCGTGGGCAAAAAAATACAGCCATCTGCGCGTAACATCAGGCTCGGATTATCACGGCAAACTGAATGTTCATCCCGGCGGGCTCTTCTTCCCCGAGCGTCCCGCCTGCCCGCACTGCCTTGAGAAGCTGCTCAGAGACCGCAGATACAGATTGCGCACGGACAAGGTTACTGAATAAAACTCATATTTCAAAGCACTGCCCGGCTTTCGTCAGGCAGTGCTTTTTTGTTTTATTTTCTTGCCGCTTCGCGCTCGGTTCTGCCCTTGTGGAACTCGGAGAACTGAGGCACGACGAACTTGATTCCCTTGGGAACAAGCTCGAACACGACATCGTTGACATACTCGCACTCGCCGTCGATATTGACAGCCGCAGGAACATCGCTGTGGATAGTCAGCTTTGTGCCGTTGATATACTGGGTCATCGGCAGACCGAGGTGCTGACCTTTCTTATACTTCTGAAGAAGCGGGAACAGGCGCAAACGGCCTCTGTCGTGGCGGATGATAACAAAGTCAAGCTTGCCGTCATCCGGCCATGCGAGCGGAGCCGCCTTGAAGCCGCCACCGTACCAACGGGAATTCGCCGCGACGCAGAGCAGGACATCCTGCTTTATCGGCTCGCCGTCGTCAATAGTTATGGTGAACTCATGACCTATTTTCTTGCAGAGCGCCTGGAGAGCCGCCGCGACATACGCGGTCTCACCCGTCATAAGCGGCATCTTCTTGAAATAGGACTGCTTCGCGCAAACCTCGGCGTCCATGCCCATGGAGCACTGGTTGATGGCTATCTTATCGCCGCACTTGATAACATCAAGCTCGACGGGGATACCCGTGACCTGAGCCTCGACATTGCAGAACTGCTCCTTTGTGCCGAACAGGCGGACAAAGTCATTGCCCGAACCCAGCGGGATAACTGCGACCTCGCAGTTGGGATAGCCGTAAGCGCCGTTGACCACCTCATAGAGAGTTCCGTCGCCGCCGCAGGCATAGAAGCGGAGCGCTTCGCCGGATTTTGCGTGTTCCCTGCAGTAGTTCTGGGCGTCGCCCTGACATTTTGTGACATAGATCTCATAGTCGAGACCCGCTTTGCCGCAATAGTCCTCAATCTGGGGACGGATAATGCTCTCGGCATTGCCCTTCTTTCCTGCTGCCGGATTGATGAGGAAAATATGTTTCACAAATAATACCTCCTGTTTTACCTCTTTCGCCTTATTTAAAATACATAAATAACTGACACTTTATCATGCCGTTATATAATTTTCTGCGTTTATCAGCTTTGCGCCCGAACTCCTGCTCGAAAGTATCGCACGGAGTTATGATGCTGTATGACCAGCCGTGGCGACGCTCAAACACGCGGCCCATGTCGCGATAAAGTGCGTTTGCCTGCTCGATATCGAGCATACGCTCGCCATAAGGCGGGTTGCATATAAGAGTTCCGCGTTCGGTCTGCGGAACGAATTTTTTCAATTCACAGCAACGCACGCTGACGAGGTCGTCAACGCCGGCAGCTTCGGCGTTTGCGGCGGTAAGAGCCGCAGCTTCACGGCTGATATCGGAGCCGTAAGCAAAGAAGTCATGCGCCTCGCGCTCAAGGTCGCGCGCACGTTCGCGCTCGGTATACCACACATCGCGCGGGATATTGCTCCAGCGCTCGGCGGCAAAGTTGCGGTTGACTCCGGGGGCGATATTGCGCGCCATCATCGCACCCTCGATAAGTATCGTGCCCGATCCGCACATGGGGTCATAGAGCGAATGATACGGGCGCAGACGCGAGAACCAGCACAGCGACGCGGCAAGAGTCTCTTTTATCGGGGCGTCGTTTGCATTCTGGCGGTATCCCCTCTTATGAAGTCCCGCGCCGGAGGTGTCGAGCATGAGCGAAACTTTGTTTTTCATTATAGAGAACTGAATCTGATAGACAGGTCCGCTCTCTTCAAACCACTCGATAGAATATTTTTGTTTGAGGCGTTCAACGACCGCTTTTTTGATTATCGCCTGGCAGTCGCGCACGCTGAAAAGGTCGGAATCGATGGAATAGCCCTTGACGGGGAACGCATCGTCTGCGCCGATCCACTGCTCCCACGGGAGGGCGCGTGTGCCCTGAAAAAGCTCCTCAAAGCTATGTGCCTCGAACGAGCCGAGAAGCACAAGCACGCGTTCGGAAAAGCGCGAGCAGATATTTGCGCGAGCAAGAATATTTTCGTCGCCGCTGAAAAGCACGCGACCGTTTTCGGCGCGGACATCCGACGCCTCCATATTTCTGAGCTCTTCGGCTATCGGCGCCTCAAGACCCAGCAGACAGGGTACTGCGAAATTTATATCCATCAAAACTACCTTTCAAAGCTACTTTCGTTTTCACATAGTACAAGGGGCGCACCAGGGCGCGCCCCTTGTTCAGAAAAGCAAATTCAAATCATTCGGCGCTGGGCTCAAGCAGACCGTAGCCGCCGTCGATACGGCAATATACTACGCTGACAAGACCTGTTGCCTCATTTATAAACATATAGAACTCGTGGCCGAGCATATTCATCTGAAGAATAGCCTCATCGACCGTCTGCGGCTTGACCGCGACGCGCTTTGTTCTGACGAGGTCATACTCTTTCTCGTCCGCAACATCCGCGCCGTCATTGAGTTCATCAAATGCGGCGGAACGCATGCGCTTTTCAAGCTTTGTTTTGTTCTTGCGAATCTGGCGAACGAGCGAATCGACGCATTTATCGAGCGCATCGTTCATATTTTCCGCCCGCTCCTGCGCACGGAATATCATACCGTTGTTGATAACGGTTATCTCAACTGTCTGACCTGACTTCTCGACAGTGGCGGTGATCTTTGCCTCCGCCTCGTCGCCGAAGAAACGCTCTACCTTGGCAAGCTTTTTCTCCGCTCTCTCCTTGAATGATTCTCTCGGCGAACACTTGCGTCCAGTAATAACTATTTTCATAATGTCAGCCCCTTAGAATTATTGGAGACTTCTGTCTCTGATTGTATTGTAGCACATATGACTAAAAAAATAAAGAGCAAAGAGCTGCATTTCTAAAAAATTTACAAATTTTCTATAATAAGGCAAGATATCAGACAACAACGGTCACAGCGTTTCTTAGCGGTCACATGGCGGGTGACGTGGCAGCCGATATTGACCGCGACGGGCAATCCCGCGATATGGGTCGGGGCAAATTCGACGGCGGCGCTCAGCGCGGTCGTCTTGCCGCCGAAGCCCTGAGGGCCTATATTGAGGGCATTTGCCTTTTCGAGTATCTCCGATTCCATCGCGGCGTAATACTCATCGGCATTCGGCTCGCTGACCGGGCGGCAGAGAGCCTTTTTGGCGAGCAGCGCGCACTGCTCGAAATCGCCGCCGATACCGACGCCTATAACCATCGGCGGGCAGGGGTTGCTCCCCGCGCGGCGAACGACATCGACAACATAATCTATGATATCCTCGTGCGAGGCGGAGGGAGTGAACATTTTAAGCGCGCTCATATTCTCGCTGCCGAAGCCCTTGGGAGCGACTGTCAGCTCGACTTTATCGCCCTCGACAAGCTCGATATGCAGAACAGCCGGGGTGTTATCGCCGGTATTGACGCGCCTGAGCGGATCGGCGACGACCGACTTTCTGAGATAGCCCTCGGTGTAGCCTTTTGCGACTCCGGCGTTGACGGCATCTTTAAAGCTGCCGCCGACAAAGTGGACATCCTGGCCGACCTTTGCAAAGATAACAGCCATTCCGGTGTCCTGACAGATGGGGATATCCAGCTCCTTTGCGGCGCATAGATTATCGCACAGGCGGCACATTATATCTTTGGGCACATCGTCGGTTTCTGCATCGGCGCTCTTTTTGATAAGCTCTGCGAGGTCATCGGGCAGAACTTTGTTGGCGCTGATGCACGCGCGGCTGACCGCTTCGGTTATGAGGCTGACATCTATCTCACGCATTGGACTTTCCCTCCATGAGAATCTCGCCGTCGCCGACAACGAGCCGAGGCTTTGCGAAGAGAGTCAGCGGGTCGGAATCGAACAGGCTCATATCGGCATCCTTTCCGACTTCGAGCGAGCCGACGCGGTCGGAGATTCCGCACATCTCGGCGGGATTTATAGTTATGGCTCTCAGCGCGTCCTCATGAGTCATACCCTCGCGCACAGCAAGTCCCGCGCACAGCGGCAGATACTGGATAGGAATAACCGGATGGTCGGTAACTATCGCGGTCTTTACGCCCGCTTTGCTAAGCACGCCGGGGGTTGCGGGGGTGGAATCTTTGAGCTCGGGCTTGCAGCGGTCGCTGATAAGAGGTCCGCTGAACGCCTTGACTCCGGCTTTCGCGAGTCTGTCGGCAATAAGATGACCCTGAGTGCAGTGGACAACGCAATAATCGAGCCCGAACTCCTCGGCGATACGCACGGCGGTGAAGATATCATCGGCGCGGTGGGCGTGAATATGCATCTGCATATGCTCCTCAAACAGCGGAGCGAGAGCTTCGAGCTTCGCGTCGAACTCGCGGCTCGCCTTATCTTTTTTGATATATTCGCGTGTCTTTGTCAGCTGTTCTCTGATTATCGCGGCGGTCGCCATTCTCGTGCTGGGCGCCATCTTTTTCTCGTTATAGACGGTCTTGGGATTCTCGCCGAGGGCGAATTTCATCGCGGCGGGAGCCTTGACAATCATATCGTCGATGCACACGCCGTGGGTCTTTATCGCCGCTATCTGACCGGCTACGGGGTTCGCGCTGCCCGGGCAGGTCAGCACGCAGGTAACACCCGCCTCCCTCGCCTCTTCAAAGCATCTGTCGAGAGCGTTGACGGCATCGAGCGCTCTGAGGTTCGGTGTAACGGGGTCGGTCATCTCGTTGCAGTCCTCGCCCTCAAATGTCAGCGAATCCTCGGTGATGCCGATATGGGTATGGGCATCGATAAATCCGGGATAGAGCGCCGCGCCTTTGGCGTCATAAGCCTCACCCTGCGGGCAGTCTTTCATATCGCCCAGGGAGATTATTTTTTCATCAAACTCGATATATCCGTTTTCGATAGTACCGTTCGTTACCGTATGTATAACGGCGTTTTTAATAATCACAAGATCGCTCCTTTTTCTTAAATCAAAAAAGCGGGCTGAACGCCCGCCTGATAATGCATTTTTTACTGTCTGCCGCCGCCGCGCCTCGAGTAGCCACCGCTGCGCTTGGAATCGGAAGATCTTTTCAGATCGGTCATTTTTTCATCGCTGATCTGCTTGAACTTTGCCATCATATCCTCAAAGGACTGATTGCCGGAAGTCTCCTGATTGACGGCTTCGACCTGCCTGCCCTGCTGAGGCGGTCTGCGCTGACCGGAGGCCTGCTGATGCGGTCTGTTCTGCTGACCCTGTCTGTCGCCCGAAGGACGGGGTCTGCGCTGAGGACGATCGCCGCCGTTATTGTCAGCATTGAGCTTCTTTATCGAAAGGGCTATCTTGCCTTCGGGGCTGATCGAAATGACCTTTGCCGTAACTTCCTGGTTTAGCTGCAAATGCTCCCTGATATCCTTGACATAAGATGTTGAGACCTCGGAAATATGGATCATACCCGTTTTTCCGCCCTCAAGTTCAACAAATGCACCAAAATCGGTAAGACCGGTCACCTTACCCTTAACAACACTTCCCTGCTCGATCTGCATAATAGTACGCTGCTCCCCTTTTTTACTTGTCGGCCGACTGCTGTTCGTTGTAATATACCCTTTCATCCGGGAAAACATAGCCGAGTTCACGCCTTGCTATCTGCTCGACATAATCATCGAGATCCGAACTCTTGACAAGCTTTTCAAGCTCCTCATTCTCGGCTTTTTTATCGGCAAGCTGAGTATTGAGCTGAGCAATGTACTTCTCCTGAGATTTGATATCGGACTGCATGACTATAAAGGATATAAGGAAATAACACACTGCGACCGCTAACACGATCATCAGTATGGTACTATGCCTTTTTTTGAGTCTGCGCTTTTTTTCCGACATTCTTACGTTTCCCTTTGACCTTCTGTTTTCTTGCTTTGGGGCATATTTGCCTATTCAAAGTATACAACATATTGCGCCCCTTTTTCAAGAGGTAATTAATATTTTTTTCATTTTTATTTGACATTATTCCGCCTTTTTCCTCGGGCGGCGTTAATTTCTGTGATATTTTTTCTTTCAAGCTGCAAAGCGGCTTGCTGACGGCGTCTTTTATCCGCCAAAAGAGTTTTCTGAGCTTTGACGAAATGAGCAGACCGAGGTGTTTTGCCGCCGCGCCGAGGCTTAGTCGTTCGGCTGCAAAGCCGAGCAGCTGCGCCGCGAGAATATAGAGCAGGGTGCGCCCGTCATTGAGCACGAGTATAAAACAAAACGAAGCAAAAGCGCAGATTATTACATAGAGAATATCGGTCACGAATATGACCTTGCGCCCGCCCGGCAAAACGGCGCGAACGGCGCACACGGCATCATAGAACACTCCGAGCAGAAAGCCGATGCCGAGCGAATGCAGAAAGACGGATATCTGGCCGTCCAGCCCCTGAATATACTCCATCAGCGGAACACGCGGCTGAAGAATCCGCCTTTTTCGGGCTGTTCGTCGGAATAGGTCAGCGAATTGACCGTACCCTCAAGGCTCAGTTCGCCGCTGTCGACATTGAGATTGATTATATGCAGGTCGCTGCCGCGCACGGTCAGCTCACCCATCTGCGTGAATATCACGACCGTCTGCTCGTCAAAGCTGTCCACATCGGACACACCGGAGACGGTCAGGCGATTTCTGTTTTCCATTATAAGATTGTGGGGCAATGCCTGGACTTTGTTTTCTTCCGTCATAAATAAAACCTCCCGTCCGTTAATAATACGGCGGGAGGCTCGTGATTATGACCGATTTACAGAATTTCGTACATCGCGGCGGCGTCCTCTTTGCGGACGGTCTCGGCAACATTGAGAACACGCGCACGGGTCACATTCTGACCCATGGATATTTCAATGACATCGCCGACCTTCACATCATAAGACGCGCGGGCTATTTTGCCGTTTACCGTGACGTGCTTTGCGTCGCAGACCTCGTTTGCGACGGTGCGGCGCTTTATCAGGCGCGACACTTTAAGATACTTATCAAGTCTCATAACATTCCGCGGCAAAAGCCGCATCCTTTCAGAACATTAGAACGTTAAAAAAATCAGGGGCATCTCTGCCCCTGAAAAGCCAGCAAAATTATTTTGCAACCTTGTCTTTAAGACCTTTGCCGGCCTTGAAAGCGGGAACCTTGCATGCGGGGACATCGATGGTCTCGCCGGTTCTGGGGTTACGGGCAGTCTTAGCTGCGCGCTCTCTGACCTCGAAAGTGCCGAAGCCTGCGATCTGGATCTTGTCGCCCGATGCGAGAGCATCGCCGATGCAAGCGATAACAGCGTTGACAGCCTTCTCGGCGGTCTTCTTCTCAAGTCCCTCTTTTGCTGCAACGGCAGCGATAAACTCTGTCTTATTCATTACGTGTTTCTCCTTTTGTTTTTCTTTTCTTTTTATGCAATGTCCGTTGGACACAGTCATCATTATTATTTTCTGCTCTCCGCCTTGGCTTCATCCCAGAGTTCGTCGAGCTTTTCGAGCGGAGCGGACTCCATATCGATGCCGCGCTCGCGCGCAAGCTGTTCGACGCGGATGAAACGGGCTATAAACTTATCGGAAGCCGCAGTCAGCGCCTCTTCGGCATCGCACTTAACAAAGCGTGAGACATTGACGGCAGAGAAAAGCAAATCGCCGAGCTCCTCGGAAATATGTTCCTTATCGCCCGATTCGATAGCCTCGGAAAGCTCCTTAGCCTCCTCGAGCACTTTCTGCTGAGCGCCGGAGACATCGTCCCAGTCAAAGCCGACCGCCGCCGCTTTCTGCTGAATCTTGGTCGCTCTCATAAGCGCGGGAAGCTCACGCGGGATGCTGAGCATAGGCTCGCTCCCCTTTTTCTGCCCCTTCGAGCGGCGCTTTATGGCGTCCCAGTTATTGAGCACATCGCCGACACCGGAGACCTCGACCTCGCCGAAAACATGAGGGTGGCGCTCGATGAGCTTTTTGCACACGCCGTCGGTAACATCGCTGAAATCGAAGTTGCCCGCCTCCTGCTCCATCTGAGCGTGGAACACGACCTGCATGAGCAGATCGCCGAGCTCCTCGGTCATCAACTCCTTATCGTCCTTGTCGATAGCTTCGATGACCTCATAAGTCTCTTCGATAAGGTTCTTTCGGATGCTCATATGAGTCTGCTGGGCATCCCATGGGCAGCCGCCCGGAGCGCGGAGCAGACGCATGATCTCAAGGAGATCGTTGATATCGTATTTTTCTTTCTGCTTAAAGTCTACCATGTGATCCCCTGTCTGTTTTTATCGGCAAGAAATATTCTAACCCAAAAGTTCATATTTTTCAAGTACTTTTGCAATTTTTTCGCCTGCGGGCAAAGATTCTATATCCTCGCGCACGATGCCCTTGAAAACGATGATAGCCATCGCATACACAATAACGGCGATTATGATAGCGGCGAGCAGCGCGATATCCGCGCCGTGGCTGACGCTCTTGAGCACATAATTGCCGAGCAGACCGTAAGCCGCCCACGCCGCGAGACCGCACATGGCGGCGGAGATAAGCGGTTTTATCAAATCTGACATTATATCAATGCGGACTTTAGTAACTTTTATAACGGCGATGACATTGAGAATGACGTTTATAACATAGAACAGGACTGTTCCGATAACCGCGCCGTTGAAGTTAATACCAGGTATGCCGACGAGGGCGAAGTTGCAGATTATCTTGACGACGGCGGAGACGAGCATTGTTTTTACGGGGATATCCGTTCTGCCGACCGCCTGAAGAAGGTTCGTCAGCGGGGTCGAAATGGACATAAATGCAGTTGTGAAACCGAAGACGGCGACCATGGGCGCTATCATCGGGATATCGGCAGCCATTCTGCCGCGACCGTAGATAAGAGTAAGTATAGGCTCGGCGAGCACGCCCATGCCGATACCGGCGGGCAGAGCTATGAGCATAGAGACTCTTATAACGGTATTGACGGCGCTCTTGACAGCCGTCTTGTCTTTCATCGTCCACGCCTCCGCGAGGGCGGGAAGCGCGCTGACGCCGAGAGAGACTGTTATCATCGGGACGAGGTTCTTGAAGTCCACGGCGGTGTTATATGCGCCGTAGAGATAGCTCATGAAGCCCTTGCTGTCTGAAAGATTCAAGGTACCGCTCGCAACATCGGCATCGATGCACTGCTTATATAGATTGTATATTGTATCCTGACCGCTCTCGATAGCGTGGAGCAGGCGGTTCTGGATGGTCACGGCATCGATAAGGTTCGTCGCGTTTAGAACGAGCGAGCTCAAAAGGATCGGCACCGCTATGGTTATCATGTTCTTGGCTATGGCATGATTTGCGGGCGGCTTCGGGGAATTGACGAGCTCGAGACGGGTTATACCGTCGCCCTTCGCTCTGTGACGGATACCGAGATAGATAAGGCTCAGAAGCGAGCCGAGGGTAACGCCGAGTATTGCACCGGCGGCAGCCCACGGGTATGTTACGCTGAAAGCCTCATTAAGAGACGAGACCTCTTTGCCGAACACTGTAGCGGTAGTCGAGCCTGCGGCAACGGCGCTGTTATAGGCGCTCTCGCCGTAGGACATGATGAGCTTTGCAAAAACAAGTCCGATAACAAGCTTGCCGAGAGCCTCGATGACCTGCGATATGGCGGTCGGGATCATGTTGCGCAGACCCTCGTAATATCCTCTGTAAGCCGAGACATAGCAGCAGAAGAATATCGACGGGGCGACGGCTATCATCGCGGGCAGGTTTCTTATATCCGAGATGAACGCGGCATATGGAATGGAGATAATGACCATGAGCAGCGTGCCCGCGGTTCCGACGAGAAGGAATATCTTGCGCGCCGTTTTTAGCGTCATGCGCGCCTCGCGGTAATGATTTAATGCGACATCCTCCGCGACCATGCGCGACACCGCTATCGGCAGACCCGCCATGGAAATTGAATAGATGGGAGTATAGATAGCATAGACCGAGGTGAAATATCCGTATCCCACGAGGCCGAGCATACTGCCCAGCGGCATCTTGAAGCAGAGACCTATCACCTTGACCACGAGGGTCGAGATGACAAGGATTATTGCGCCGTTCAAGAGCGACTGTTTCTTTCTTTCTGCCAAGGGTAAACCTCCTTGCTGTTCGTTTCTTTCTTAAAACCGTTCCTAATTATATCGTTTGAGGGCGATATTATCAACAATATGCTGAAAAATTTAACAATTGTTTAATCCATAAACTCACGAAGCAGCGAGTTTTCGGGGATAACATCAACCGGCAGAGGTTCAAATCTCTCAAGGCGTTCTATCATCATCTGCGCCTCGTCATACCACTCGCTGCCGCTCCCTACACCGCTCAGCATCGGCACGGCAAGGGCGCGGAACACGCACGGCTCATAGGCATGGAGCGAGTCTATCTTCTCCGCCGCCAAGTGGCTGTAAGGGAAGATATACTTATCCTCGCCGCGCTGAACGCTCCCCCAGAGGTCATATGTCCGCTCGACACTGCTCGCGCGGTGGTAATAATCCCGAACGAGGCGGCGGACAAAGCGCAGATCGCGCTTCGACATAAGCACATCCCCGTCCTCATCGGAGATACGGGACGAGACGCTGACATAGAGCTTCATCAGGTTTTCACTCGGCAGAGAGTCGGTTATAACCGGGTTCAGGGCGTGGATACCCTCGACTATCAGCACATCGTCCTTGCCGAGCGTTATAGGGTCAGAGAAGCCGTTCCGTCTGCCGCTGACGAAATCGAAATGCGGCAGTCTCGTTGTGCCGTTTTTGATGATATCCTCAAGGCACGAGTCGATAAGCGCGATATCGAGGGCGTTGACAGTCTCATAGTCGGGCTTGCCGTTTTCATCGAGAATGGCATCGCGCTGATCATGATAAAAATCATCGAGCGAGACAGTGAAAGCCTTTGCGCCGCGTGATTCGAGCCGCGAGGCTATAAGCCCGGCGGTGGTCGTTTTACCGGACGCGCTGGGACCCGCGAGCATGACTATACGCTTTTCGCGGTCGGAGAATATACGCTCGGCTATTTCATCGAGCCTGTCTGAATACCGCTCCTCGGCTTTTGAGACGAGAAAAGCGGGGTCATTTGCCGCCATTGAGTTTATTTTTACGAGAGATTTCAACCTATCACCTTATTTATCCGCAGACGACTGCGAACCGAATATTTCCGAATAGAACTCCGATATGCGTTTCTTGCGCTCCATCAGAGTGTCAAACCGGGCATTATATTCATATGGATATTTGTAGTTAAAAATACGCTCGATATAGTTGCTGCCGGGCTTTTTGAGCTTTGTTACGGCGCCCGCTCCGGCGGCGAGGACAGTATGCGTCTCCTCCATCATGAATACATTGTATCTGCACTCCGTACCGGGTTTGCACCAGCCGACATTTTCGAGGTTGCCGACGCAGCGGCTCTGGCGATACATATAATAAGGAATATAGCCGTTATCGAAGAGAACGGAGTGGGAATAATCAATCATCTCCCCCGCCGTCTCCCCTTCGCTGACCGCGTGACCGTGTTCTCTGAGAGTGGATGCGGATTTCAAAGCGAGGGCATGGACGGTTATATTCGCAGGCGCGAGCGAGACGACTCCGTCAACGGATTTTTTGAAGCTCTCGAGCGTATCACCGGGGAGTCCCGCGATAAGATCGACATTTATATTTTCAAACCCGCTCTTCTCGGCGAGAGCATAAGAAGAAAAGAAATCCGCCGCGGTATGCTTTCTGCCGACCGCTTCGAGCACGGAATCGTTGAGGGTCTGGGTGTTTATGCTTATTCTGTCGACCGAGTGGTCGCGCAGGACATCGAGCTTCTCCAGCGTCACGGTATCGGGTCTGCCGAGTTCGACGGTATATTCGCGGACAGCGGACAGATCGAAGCTGTTTTCGACTGCCGAGCAGACCTTTTCCATCTGCTCCGCGCTGAGAATACCGGGTGTTCCGCCGCCGATGTATATACTCTCAAGCCGCAGTCCGATATCGCGGACGATTTTTCCCGTTATCTCAAGCTCCCTGCACAGGTCGTCAACATAGACGGGCAGAAGCTTTGCGGCGTTGGCGTTGGTTATCGAATGGGAGACGAACGAGCAATAGCTGCACCTTGACGGGCAGAACGGTATCGCGATATAGAGGCTGAACGAGCGCTCGTCACCAAGTGCGGCTATCTCCTGCTCCGTGCCCGCGACGCTCTGCGCAAGGCGCGCTTTCGGCTCGCTTACAAGAAGCTTTTTTGTAAAATAGTCATACGCGCCCTTTTCGCCGAGAGATTCAATGAGCTTCAGCATAAGCTTGGACGGGCGCACGCCTGTGAGTATGCCCCAGGGCGGGACATAGCCCGTGACGGCGCTCAGAGCGGAGAAAAGCTCGCGAGCCATGGTGCGCTCGCACTCGTCCTTTTCGGGTTCGTCCGTCTTCGGGACTTCTGCCGAGCGAGTCTCGGTCTTATCCCCGACATTGACGCACACGCGCACGGAATATCCGCCTCTCGCGCCGTCGAGATATGTTTCGACCTCGGGCGCTCCGCTTTCGGGCAGAGTGTCCGAGACTGTTATCTTTTCGTTCGGGAAGAACACGCGGCAAAGATTCTCCATCTCATAATGGAAATCGTGACCGCAGATATATAGAATCATAGGCGTTTCCTTATAGCTCTCCTCTGGGTATTTTTCTTAAATATCTGTTTCTGACCCGCTCCTCAGAGAGCGTTGTGGAGCGGTTATGTCCGGTATAGACGGTATATTCGCCGTCAAGGGCGGCAAGGCGTTTGAGGCTTTCGACCATAGCCTGCCAGTCCCCGCCGGGGAGGTCGGTTCTGCCGACTGTCCGGCAGAAAAGAGTATCGCCCGAGAACATCACGCGCTCGGTTTCTTCGAGATAGCACACGCCGCCGAGGGTGTGGCCGGGGGTATGAATAGTATGGAGAGTGATATCTCCTATCTTCGCTTCAAATCCCTCTTCCGCGAGCAAGTCATAATCGACATATTTCTGGATGCCGTGATTGACATGAGTCGCGAGGCTGATATCCTCGCACTTGAGGCAGGGGCTGTCATAGGGGTGGATGGCTATTTTCGCATCCGGGTAGTCATCTTTTATATGCGCGACGCCGAGAATGTGGTCATAGTGACCGTGGGTGAGAAGAATATACTTGAGATTTTTCACCTCGTCACGAAGGACTGCTTTTAATTCGTCCGTGTAGTCGCCGGGATCTATAACCGCCGCCTCGCCGCTGTGTTCGTCTATAACGACATAGCAGTTCGCCTGGACAGGTCCCATGGGCAGAGTGTGTATCTTCATCATTTGTCTTTCCTCCATATATCGGTATCGAGCATGATAGTGACGGGGCCGTCGTTGGCTATATCGACCGCCATATCCGCGCCGAAGATGCCTTTTTCGACATTCCTGACTCCGTTTGCAGAGAGCTCGGAGCAGAACAGCTCATAGAGCCGATTAGCTTCATCGGGCGCGGCGGAGAGCGTGAATGACGGTCTGTTGCCCTTTTTGCAATCGGCACAGAGAGTGAACTGCGAGATAGCGAGAATCTCGCCGCCGACATCGTTGACGCTGAGATTCATTTTTCCGTTTTCGTCCTCGAACACGCGCAAACGCGCTATTTTGCCGGCGAGCAATATTGCCTGCTCATCGGTGTCGCCCTCGACAACGCCGAGCAGAACATTGAAGCCCTTGCCTATCTCGCCGACGATCTTTCCGTCAACGGAAACTTTTGACGATGTGACGCGCTGAACAACAGCTCTCACGGTGATTCCCCCTTGGACTTGCGATATCTAAAAATATAATTGGCATCAGGTTGCGGCTCTCTCGACGCTGAGCACGCCGTCGATTCGCTCGATTTTGGCGGCGACGCTCTTGAGATGCTCGATTCCCGAGACGGTTATAGTCATAGAGAACGTGCTTCTGCCGTCCTTGAAATTCCTTGTGTTTATATCATTTATCATAACGTGCATATTGGCGAGCTGGACGGAGATATCCGCGAGCATACCGACCCTGTTGAGGCAGGATATCATGAGCGTTGCGCGGAAATCCTCTTTTATGGCGCTGTCCCAATATGCGTTTATCCATCTGTCTTTGTCGCCGCAATGCTCGAGATCCTTCGGGACATTGCTGCAGTCACGCGTATGGATCGACACGCCGTGGCCGCGGGTAATAAAGCCGATTATACTGTCGCCCGGGAGCGGATTGCAGCAGCGCGAGAACTTGACAAGGCAGTTGTCGATGCCCTCGACTATAACGCCCTCGCTGCTCTTGACGCGCTTTTTCGGCTGGGTGAGCACAATCTCCGGCGGAGCGGACGCCTTGACTATCTTGTTATACTCATCTTTTATATGCGGCATCATGCGGATGAGCGACACGCCGCCGTAGCCGATAGCGGCATAGAAATCCTCGACCGTGTCGAAATGCTGACGCTCCGCGATGCGCTGGAGGAACGACTTCATCTCGTCATCCGGCAGGCGGATAAAGCTGCGCCTGAACTCGCGCTCGACCTCCGCCTTGCCCTCGGCGATATTCTCGTCGCGGCGCTCTTTCTTGAACCAGTTGCGGATTTTGCTGCGCGCCTCGCTCGTCTTGACTATCTTGAGCCAATCGCGGCTCGGTCCCTTGCCGGGCTGAGACGAAGTCAAAACATCAACTATTTCGCCGGTCTTTACTTGATAGTCAATCGGCACAATACGCCCGTCGACCTTTGCGCCGGTCATGCGGTTGCCGATAGCGGAATGAATGGCATAGGCGAAATCGATAACAGTCGCGCCTATGGGCAGGTTTATAACGTCGCCCTTGGGAGTGAACACAAACACCTCTTCGGGGACGAGGTCGCTCTTTATCGTTCTGACGATATCCTCGACATCCTCGGAATCGCTCTGGCTCTCGAGCATCTGGCGAATCCACGCAAGGCGCTTGTCGAAGTTGCCGCTCGCGGTGCCGCCGCCGAGCTTATACTTCCAGTGCGCGGCGATACCGTATTCAGCCGTCTGATGCATTTCCCAGGTTCTTATCTGAACCTCGAAGGGTATTCCCTCTTTGCCGATAACGGTGGTATGCAGGGACTGATACATATTCGGCTTCGGGGTCGAGATATAATCTTTAAAGCGGTTCGGGATCGGGCGGAACATATCGTGGATAACGCCGAGGCAGTTATAGCAATCGATAACAGACTCGACTATTATTCTGACGGCGTAGATATCATAAATCTCATCAAAGGTCTTGCCGCCGATATACATTTTGCGGTAGATTCCGTGGACGCTCTTGATTCTGCCCTCAACTTTGCAGCCGGAGACAAGCGGATCGACGCGCTCCTTTATCTTCTCGATTATGCTGTCGAGGAACTCCTTGCGCGACGCGCTCTGAGAGTTGAGATAGTCCTCGATCTCTTTATACGCGACGGGGTCGAGGCAGATAATGGCTCTGTCCTCAAGCTCCTCTTTTATCGTTCTGATACCTAAGCGGTGAGCGATGGGGGCATATATCTCGAGAGTTTCAAGAGCCGTTTCGCGGCGCTTCTCTTCGCGGACATAGCCGATGGTTCTCATGTTGTGCAGTCTGTCGGCGAGCTTTATAATAATAACTCTGATATCATTCGACATTGCAAGGAGCATCTTGCGGATATTTTCCGCCTGCGCCTCTGCCTTTGTCTCGGTAGGCACTTTAGCGAGCTTTGTCACGCCGTCAACTAATTGGGCTATCTCGTCGCCGAACTCGCGCTCGATATCCGCCTTTGTGACATCGGTATCCTCGACAGTATCGTGCAGGAGAGCCGCCGCCACCGACTGGCTGTCCATGCCGAGGTCTGCGAGAATCGAGGCGACGGCTATCGGGTGAATTATATACGGCTCGCCGGACTGGCGGAGCTGGTTCTTATGATGTTCCTTCGCCACATCATAGGCGTGCTTCACCGTTTCAAGCTCGTCATCGCGGTACATGGTCTTTATTTTTTCGTAGAGCTTGTCGAAGCCGTCGTCAAAGGAAGAGCTGCCGTCGGTGAAATCCGCCTGACGGTTCATCTTCTTTTCCTCGGTCTCGCCGTTTATTTTTTCTTCCCACGATCTCATCGGATCACTCCTCATTATCTTGCCGCTGTTTATAAAAAGCTTCTTATATGTTTCATCAATTGTGCGTCCTCAAGGTTCACCTTGGGGCTCTGTTCGTTGACAACGATGCTGCCCGCGGGCGAGCGGTTGAGAACTCCCGTCTGCACCATAACTTCGACAGCGCTCGCGACGGCGCATATTCTATCCGCCCCGAAGCCCGAGCGCAGGCACAGCATCTCATACTCAGCGCTCCATGAGCCGCGCCGTTTTATCTGGGTATACACCGCGCCGCAGAGGCTTCTGTCCGGGAGAGCGGCTCTCGCCTGCTCCACTGTCAGCTCCTCGCCGTGCATGACGCGGTCAAAGAGCCGAAGTCCCTCAAGGACTTTTATATCGTCGCTGCCCGCCGGGCGCATATTCCTGATATATACGCCGATGCGGACACTCCCCTGATACTCGTTTCTGTCGAGATTGACGGCGAGGTCAACTGTATCGCCGACGCTGTAAAAAAACGAGCGCTCGGTCATGCCGAAATACATGGCGAAGATGCGCGTATCGCCCTTTGAGACGGTTATTCTCATATGCTTGCCGTTGCCGACGGGAGAAAAGCCCTCTATCTTCATGCCGTAAAGTCCGAAGACCGGCTGTGGGTTGCCCGCGCCGAAAGGCTCAAGGGACGAGACGGCATCGAGAATATCCAAAGATATATGCGCGGGATTGATTTTGAGATCTATATTCTGAACCGGAAACGGCATCTCGGTATTAAGCGAATATTCCGTTATCTCCGAGCGCAGCTGTTCGATATCCTTCGCCATGAGCGAGAGTCCCGCCGCCTGAGTGTGACCGCCGAAATGGGTCAGCAGATGCTTTGAATTTTTTATCGCGTCATAGAGCGAGAAGCCCTCGATGCTGCGTCCCGAGCCGCGCGCCGTGCCGTCCTCTGTATTGCGCGAAATTATTATGCACGGTTTTGAATATTTTTCCTGAATCCTCGCGGCGACAATGCCGATAACGCCGTTGTGCCAATCGTCGCCGTCAACGACAATGACGGGGGCATAGCGTATCTCCGGGTGCTCAAACAGCTTCTGTTCGACCTCGGCAAAAATCTCGCTTTCAATCGCCTGGCGCGTTCTGTTCGCCTCGTTTATCTCCTGCGCGAGCCCGTTCGCGGTCTCGGGGTCGTCGCTGAGCAGAAGCTCGAGCGCGCGGTTGGCGGAGCCCATTCTGCCCGCCGCATTGATGCGCGGCGAAATCGTAAACGCCACGGAAGTTGCGTTGACATATTTATTACCCGCTCCGGCAACATCGAGAAGTTCGTTTATTCCGGCGCGCGAGCGGTTGTTGATGCTGCGGAGTCCCGCCTTGACTATCGCGCGATTTTCGCCGGTAAGATTGACAACATCGCTTATAGTGCCTATTGCGGCGAGGTCTGCGAAGTCTTCTATGACGGCTGTATCGTCCTCGAGCTCCATGGCACACGCCAGCTTGAATGCAACGCCCGCTCCGCACAGCTCCTTAAACGGACTGTTGCAATCCGCGCGCTGAAGATCGACTATCGCCTCGGCGCGTGGCAGAACATCGGGAACTTTGTGGTGATCGGTTATAACGACCTCCATGCCGAGCTCATACGCGCGCTCTGCAGCGTCCGCGGCGCTGACTCCGTTATCGACCGTCACTATCAGCTGAGCGCCCATATCTTTGAGCTTTTCGACCGCGCCGACGCTCAGACCGTAGCCCTCGGTCAGCCTGTCCGGGATATACCACAGGACATTCGCGCCCTTTGACTCAAGATATGTATATAGAAGAGCGGTTGAGGTCACGCCGTCGGCATCGAAATCGCCGAATATCGCGATGCACTCGAAATTATCTATCGCACGGTTTATGCGCTCGACCGCCTTGTCCATATCCGGCAGGGCGAACGGATCGAGAGTAAAGAACGGGTTCGGGTCGAAGAAATCTTCTATCTCTTCGTCGTCGCGAAGTCCGCGTATAACGGCAAGCAGCGCGGCGATAGGATTGAGGCTGTGTTCCTCGGCTATCTGAGCCGCGAGATCCTTGTCATATGAAGCTGCAAGCCATCTTTTACGCATAGGGTTACCATTCCTTTCAATAATAGTTAATTATACCATGTATATAGCGGTTTTATCAAGAGTTTCGGCAGAAAGTTCGGCTTTTCGGCACGGGACATAAAAAGAGCAGACCGGCTGACCGGTCTGCTCCGTGAATTGATATTTGTTGTTTTATGCTTTTGCCGCCGCAGGCTTTCTCGCGGTCAAAATAAGATTCAGCGCGGCTATGAGCGTGAAAGCGATGAGCACGGAATAGAAAACGCTGTAATCGCTCATGATATATCTCAGCCCATAAAATGCGGTAAGCGGCGAAACGACAAGCGACACCACCGCGCCGGAAATGATGCCTTTCACGGCGAGCAGCCCGGCTGTTGAAGCAATCGCCGAGAATGCGGCGAAGCACGCCGAGACAACAGCGAACGCCCGATTCTTCGCGACGGCGGGCAGGACAAAGAGACACGCGCAGAAGACGAGGGAGAAAACAAAGTCCAAGATGGACGGAGTGCCGCCCCAAATCATGTTCTGAATGTTCAACGCAGTTGCAAGGACAAACGCGGCTGCGGTCGATACGATGCAAATAACTGTTTTTTTCATAAGGTCACCTCCAGGTGAGTTTGCGGCAGCGCATCCGGGGGGAACGATCTTCAGCCGGGGATATCCTCCGCGCCCAGGAGCGTCAAAACTTTTTCCGCGTCGGTCTCGCTTATGCAGAAAATAACCGCGGGGCTGTCAAATCTTTCGCCTTTTAAATATGTCTCGGAAAAGCTGAGATAACAGCCTCCGTCGATGACAAAGCAGGACATAACTCTGCGCTCCGTACCTTCATCATTTTTGAACTGAACATACACGGATTTTTTAAGCTCCTTGCTCGGATACTTATCCTCCTCGGCTGTTGCCGTCATGCCCTTAAGCGCCGAAACGAGCGCTTCAAGGTCGGATTTTTTCAGATCCTTTGTCACATTGCGAATTTCCTTGCCCTGAAAATGCGCCGCAGCGGAATCGACGGAAGATATCAGCGACAAATCGGCTATATCGTCGAGCTTATAGTCCTTGTTCATATCGTCCGCGTTTACCGTATAGCTCGGGTACGAATCGGACTCGCCGTCGGGCTTCTTTTCTTCATGCGAACAGGCTGCGAAAGCCGTCAAAACGAGCAGCGCCGCAAACAGCAGCGAAATTATCTTTTTCATGACATTTTTCTCCTTTTCTGCAAAGCGTTTCAGCCGTGCTTTTGCACGTCGACGGAAAAAATCCGCCGAGCTCGGCTGTCTCCGTTTTTATACCTTTGGACGTTAATTCCGCTCATAATTTTCCTCCGAAAGCGCTTCGGTTAATCATCTTCAGAAATATCTCTTACAACAATATGATATTATATTCGAGCATTATTGTCAAGCATTTTTCACAAAAAAACTTCCGCAAGAATAAATTATTCCTGCGGAGGTTTGTTTTTTATTATTTGTTCAGATATCCTGCTTCTCGAATAACTCCGCCGAACGCTTATAGGCGGCGAAGGTCAGCGCGAGCCAAATCACAACGCCGAGCGCGAGGGTGACGAGCTTTGCCGCCAAAAACTGCGGGTCGGGCGTATCAAGCTTGTTTTTGAAAAGCGGCAACGCGTGGCAGAGCACTATTTCAACGCCGATAAAGACGAACACAGCGACACTGCCGAGCGCGAACGGCACGCCGATGCGCTTGACATTTTTATAATAAGCCGGGAAAAATATAATATTGAACACGCCGAATATCATAAAGATGAACGCGAAGAGCGTGATGTTTACATCGAGATCGGCGGCGTTGACGGGGGTCATAATTTTAGCGTGCAGGAAAGCTATCGGCACGCAGACCGCTATCTCGAGCAGTTCGAGCAGGCTCACGGAGATTATGCGGGCGAGCACTGTTTTATGCTTTTCGACGGGCAGCATCATGGTGAAAAATACATCGTTATTCTCCCTGCCGAACTGGCACATGAAGAACACGCCGAGGCAGGTATAGAACATAATAACGAGATAGGGATAGTTCGGGATAAAGAGCATGAATGCGAGCGTAATAAACAGGATATTCGTCGGATGAAGGACGAGCTTCAGTTCTTTGTTGAGCAGTTCTTTCATTTTGTCTCCCCCTCCCTCTCGATATGCACCATTATATCCTCAAGCCCGGCGGGTGCGGATTCAACGCCTGCGGGCAGTTCGGAATTTCTGACAAGCGCGCTCATGCCGTCTTTTTCGCGGCGCGCGCCGATGAGCTCGATATTTTTGGGTGCGTTATCGGCAGAAAACTGAACTACACTGTATTTTTGGAGCAGAGTGCAAAGAGGTTCATTCTCCGCGATGCGTCCCTGCTTGAGATAGATTATGTTATCGGCGCAGCGGTCAAGATCGCTCGTGATATGAGTCGAGCAGAAAACGGTCTTGCCCTCGTCCTGCGAAAGGCTGATAAAAATATCAAGAATCTCATCGCGTGAGACGGGGTCGAGTCCGCTCGTCGGCTCGTCGAGGATAAGCAGATCCGCCGAATGAGAGAGCGCGAGGGCGAACGAAAATTTGACTTTCATGCCGGCAGAAAGCTCGGATATGCGTTTGCTTTCATCAAGAGAGAAAAGCTGCATATATTTTCTGTAGAGCGAGTCGTCCCACTCGGGATAAAAGCGCGAAGTGACTGCCGCGACGGTGCCGAGGCGCTTTTGCGGATAGTAATTCACGCCGCCGAGCACGACGCCCAATCTGCTCTTGATTTTCATCTCGTTTTCGGCGAAAGGGATTGAAAAGAAACGGATATCGCCCGCATCGGGATGGACGAAGCCGAGCAAGGATTTTATAGTCGTCGTCTTTCCCGCGCCGTTTCTGCCGATGAATCCGGTTATCTTCCCCTCCTCGAGCGCGAAGCTGACATTGAGGGAGAATCCGGCATAATTTTTCTTCAATCCGGCAACTTCGAGAGCGTTCATTCCTCCGCCTCCTCGGGCGCGCGGCGCTGAGCCTCAAACAGAGCATCGGCAAAATTCATATAGACATCGTTTTGGACTATCGCGATGCCCTGATTTTTATCGGCGAGCATCAGAAGCGTGTCCCCGGGGGTTATATCGAATATATCGCGCACGCCCTTTGGGATTACTATCTGACCCTTTTCGCCGACCTTCACGGTAGCGATAAATTTGCCCTCCGGCATCTTCATATCGGTCACTCACCTTTCTGAAATCCAAGTGATATTTGTTATACTTTTCCTACCAGTTATACTTATATCACTTTTCCAACGCTTTGTAAAGAGTTTTTCGCCCAAAGCGGTGTAAATATTTTTTGATTTTTGTACTTCGGTGCAATAATATTTTTGTTTTAACGGTACCGCAGGACAAAATTTAAATAAATTTTAGAAAATGCACTCTCAGATATTGATTTATTGTTTTTATTGTGATAATCTTACGATAGAGCAATAATTTATGCACAAGATACAAAAACAACACGAAAGGGTGGAAATTTATGAGTAAAAAAGCAAATCCTTATGAAAACTTTCTGAACGTGCTCGACAGTGCCGCTGCGCTTGACGGTATCGATCAGAACGACTATGCGTCGTTCCGTTATCCGGAGCAGGAGCTGAAGGTCAACTTCCCCGTGCGCATGGACAACGGCGAGCTGAAAATGTTCACAGGCTACCGCATCCAGCACTCAAGCACCCGCGGTCCGTGCAAGGGCGGCATAAGATTTCATCCTAATGTAGATATGGACGAAGTCCGCGCGCTCGCCGCATGGATGACCTTCAAATGCGCAGTTGCCAACATCCCCTACGGCGGCGCAAAGGGCGGCATAACCTGCGACCCGTCGCAGATGACCAAGGGCGAGCTTGAGAGAATGACTAGACGCTACGCTGCAATGATAGCGCCGATCATCGGCCCCCACAAGGACATTCCCGCTCCCGACGTCAACACCAACGCCGAAGTCATGGGCTGGGTCATGGATACATATTCGATGAAGTACGGCTATCCCATCCCCGGCGTCGTCACCGGCAAGGCGTTTGAAATCGGCGGTTCGCTCGGCAGACCCGAGGCGACCGGACGCGGCGTCATGCTCTGCTGCCGCGCGCTGACCGAGAAGCTCGGTCTCGACATAAAAGACTGCACATTCGCCGTTCAGGGCTTCGGCAACGTCGGCTCGACCGCCGCTTACCTCATAGCCGACCTCGGCGCAAAGATAGTCGCAGTCAGCGACCACACCGCAGCGTTCTACTGCGCAGACGGTCTCGATGTTCACGATATGCTTGACTATGCAGCCGGCAACGGCCGCGTGCTTCAGGGCTACAAGGCTGACGGCGTGACCGAGATAGCGAAAGAGGATCTTCTCTACGCCGACGCAGATTTCCTTATCCCTGCGGCACTCGAGGGTCAGATCACTGCCGACAACGCCGACAGAGTAAAGGCGAAGTACATCGTCGAGGGCGCAAACGGTCCGACAAGCTACGAGGCGGATCAGATACTCAACGCCAAGGGCAAGATAGTTGTTCCCGACATCCTCGCAAATGCGGGCGGTGTTATCGTCTCCTACTTTGAGTGGGTGCAGAACCTGCAGTCCCTCTCCTGGTCGCTTGAAGAGGTCAACAACAAGCTCGCAGACATCCTCCTCAAGGCATTCGACGAGGTCTACGGACTGACCGAGGAGCGCGGATATCCGATGAGAACCTCCGCTTACATCATCGCTCTTCGCAGACTTGTCAAGACCAAGAAGATCAGAGGCATTTTCCCGTAAACTATACAATAATAAATATGAGCCGTGTCGAAAGATGCGGCTCTTTTCATTTTGACAACAGTTTAAATAAAAATGTTGTAATCCGGAAGATTTTAGTGTATAATTTCCGTGACAAAGAAAAAGCAGAATCGGGGGCTCTGGTCAAACGGTCACTCCCCCTCATATAAAACAGAAGGAGTTTATTCAATGGATAAGTATCTCATTATCAACGCAGACGATTTCGGAATGTGCAGAGCGGCAAACCTCGCCGTTATGGATCTGCTCAAGTCCGGCTCGATCACCTCTTCGACCATTATGGCTCCCTGCCCGTGGGCATATGAGGCATGCCAGTTCGCAAAGAAGAATCCGCAGTTCGCCATCGGCGTGCATCTGACCTTCACGAGCGAGTGGGCTACATACCGCTGGTCGCCCGTCGGCACGAGCAACACCGACAGCCTGCGCGATGAGCTTGGCTTCATGCATCCCGAAAGCATCGACGTTGAGAAGAACGCCGATATAAAAGAAGTTGCTGCTGAGATCCACGCTCAGATAAACCGCCTCAAGGCTCTTGGTCTCACTCCCTCTCACCTTGACAACCACATGGGCTCGCTCTACGGCATCGAGACAGGCCGCTTTGAGCTGCTTCAGCTCGTGCTCAGCATCGCCGGCGAATACGGTCTTCCGTTCCGCTTCCCCGGCACTTTCACCGACGCTCAGATGAGCAACACCATGCTCGACATAAAAGTTGACAAGGAGCAGATCATGGGTCTCGTCGGTCAGCTCAACGCCTATGCGCACAGCGTCGGCGTAGCAAATCCCGACTTCCTGCTTCCCGGCGAGTGGACTGGCCCGCAGAACGACAGCTACGACAACTACCGCGATTATATCTATGAGCTCTACAAGACCTTCCCCGAGGGCGTGACCGAGACTTACATCCATCCCGCGCTCGAGTGCGACGAGCTCAAGGGCATCACCGGCGCATGGCACCGCAGAGTCTGGGAATACAAGCTCTTCTCCGACCCCAAGACGAAGCAGCACATCGACAGCCTTGGCATCAAGCTCATCAACTACCGCGATCTCGCCGAGATGAAGAAATAAAAAAATTCAGAGCAGTTCCTTTCGGGACTGCTCTTTTTATATGCACACAAAAAACAGCACCGCCGACACGGTGCTGTAATTATACTATTCACTTTTCTGCATTCAGACGATCGGGTTTTCTTTCTGACATTTATATTATTTCCGATCTATATAAAACGGTAAGCGTAAATTTATCTGATTTTCTGCTGCGCCGGACTACCGTTGATGCGGCGCAATTCGGACATCTTACGGTTGTTATCGTTTTCGTCTGAAATGCTGCGGCCGTTGCCGCTCGATACACCCATCACCTTTTAGCGTTCAAGTCCGCCTGACGAAAAGCTCCGAGTGCAGAAAAAATTCTGATATTCTGCTCTGCCGAGCTTTCAGATAAGCTGTGACGGGCGGTCGGAGTACTGATTTTCGCTTTCGCTGTACATCGGACTCGCCTCCAATCATTTTTTGAGTGTACCCCTCAGGTACAGCGCCGACCCGGCGCCGGGAGCCTTCTCCCTCTTTGCATCTTCATTATAACCCATGTTTTGGATAAAGTCAACATATTTTTTCAACATTTCTAATATTTTATATTAAGTTAGCTTTACAGACACAAGATGTAAGCCCCGCGTCACAACGCCCATCATCAAAGACGAAAATACCAAAAAGTTTTCGGGCAATTTGTTTTCGTCTTCCCTTTTTCTATTGACTATTGGGCGCAATACGGGTAAAATAAATACATAAAAATAAATTGTATCGGTCGGCGCGCATTATACGGTGCGCCTCCGTATGAGAGGTTATTATTATGGCAAAGGATTATAATCCCGACATCGTCAGCGTTGTTGACGAGGAAGGCAAGGAGCACATTTTTGAAGAGCTCGACCGCATCGAGACAGACCGCGGATGCTATGTCGCGCTGCTGCCCGTATATGACGACAGCGAAGAAGTTCTCGAAGGCGAGGACGAGGTTCTCCCCCTCAAGGTCATTGAGGAGGACGGCGAAACATATCTGACAATGATCGAGGACGACGATGAATTTGAAGAAGTCTATCAGGCTTTTGAAGAGCGTCTGAGCGATCTTTTCTTCGACGACGAGCGTACCGACTCGGAGAGCGAAGAGGACGGAGAATAAAATAAAGCCACCCTGCCCTGTGCGATAAATACGGTTCATATTAACCCAACACGTTTTAATCGGGAGCTTAGTCTCCGGCGGCGGATTGCAGACCTCCCGGCTTTTGCCGGAAGAAGGGAGCGCGAACCCGCCGGGCGGCACCCACCTGCTTTGGTATGCAGGTTACTATTGCCGTATCCGGCTCGGCGGGGCTTATTTTTTTTGATTGCTTTTTATTATTTTATATAATGTATAAGCGGCCGCAAGCCGCATTTTTTGCGGGCCGAGAGCCGTCGGAAACGGAGGAAAAGCTGTTGCAGCGCATACTTAACGCCGACATTGTCGACATCACCCCTATCGACGGGGGTTTTATATATGCAGAAAAGAAGATGCTTGAAAACGGATCGTGCAGGGTCTCGTTCTATTCATACGACTGCGAGACAAGCATATCAACACCGATAACAAGGGGCGAATATGTCTCCTGCAAATTCGGTCAGAACGGTTCGCGCATAGCGGACGAGCTCGGTCAGAAGGGCGAATTTATCTTCGCTCAGCCGACGAGGTTCTTCAACAACTGCACTGTCACTCTCGACAGAGCCGGGACATTCTCGCTCTTCACGCCCGAGGGTTCATGCGTGAGGCGATATGAGTTTACATATCAGGGCGCGCCGGTGTGTAACCCTGTTGCATATGAAAAATCGCTCTGGTGCGTTGTGCCGGAGCGCGACGCGATAATAAACTATTCGATAGACGAAGCCCGCGTTCTGCTCAGAATCGGCGGCGGAGCGCAGAGCGCGTTTTCGTATCCGACGAGCATAACTCTTATTCGCGGGAACATCTATGTCTGCAACCGCGACTCGCACAAGATACGCACCGTGCAGATCGGCAACAACACCTATGCCATCGACGACTACCGCACATTCAACGAGCCTGTATACAAATATTTCAGAGTCGGGAGCAGAGAATACGCTCTGCTCGGCTCGGGAGTATATGAAATATAAAAAAGCCCCCTTGAGGCAATACAGGAGGTAAATATGGCAAACGTATTCAGAACGGTTATCAGGATAATCACCTGCATCGCACTGTTCATATGCCCCATGCCCACAGAGAAGAAATGCGCGGCCGAATTCAACGGCACATTTATCCAGTCCTGGATGAGCTCATACTGGGACGACGAGCGCTGGCAGGATGAGATAGGCGCGATGAAGGAGGCCGGAATAAAATACCTCATCATTCAGGATGTGGCGCACAAGGCTTCCGACGGCACATGGACTGTCTACTACAACTCGAATCTCGACACATTCTCCGGTGCGACTTTCGGCGCTGCGGATGTTGTTGAATCCGCACTGAGAAACTGCAGCGGGTCTGGCATTAAGGTCATGATCGGGCTTGGGCTCAACGACGAGTGGTGGACTAAATCCGGCTTCGGCAGGGACTACAGCGAGCTGTGCAATGTATCCGCCGACATGATTGAAGAGATATATAACAAATATGTTTCAAAATACCCCGACGCTTTCTACGGCTGGTACTTCACGCCTGAGATGAGCAACGGTCCGCTCGTCAAGCTGTCGTCACCGTTCATCGCGAAGGGCGTCAATGTGATAATCGACGCTATCGAGCGCACGGACGTGGACGCTCCCCTGCTTTTAAGCCCGTTCTTCTCGCAGTACGGCGCGAACCCCGGAATCGAGAGTGCAAAGCTTTTCTGGGCTTCATTCATAAAGTCCGTAAACTTCCGCGAGCACGATATCTTCTGCCCGCAGGACGCGGTCGGCGCAGGCTGGACAATTGAAGAGAACCTCGTCAATGTCTGGAGAATGTACTCAGACTCGGTGAAGCTCGGCGGAAAGAGCATACGCCTTTGGGCGAATGTCGAGAACTTCACAAGCGCTGTTGCAAAGAGCAATACTACCGGCATAACTACTCCGCTCGTGACAGAGAACACGCAGGATGTGACCGCGACGCTCGACAGACTCGTCAAGCAGATGGACATAGCTTCGCGCTATGCTGAAAATATCATAACGTTCTCGTACAACCACTATTACAGCCCCGTATATGTCGACCCGATGTTCCACAACACCTATGTTGACTACCTGAAGCACGGTCATGTGCTTGAGAGTGAGGCGCCGACGGTGCCGACTGATCTCGGCTTCTCGGTTGACGGAGACGGAAACACCGTGCTCAGCTGGCAGGCATCGACCGACAACTTCGGTGTGGCATATTACAGAATATGCGCCGACGGCAAGTTCCTCGTAAGATGCGAATACAACGAGGACACCGCAACGGTTATCGAAAACGCGCAGAGCGGCACGGTATACAGCATCACCGCATACGACGCCGCGGGCAACGCCTCGCAGGCGGCGGAGATAACCTATCAGTAAGCAATTTATAAGACAACAACACAGCCGCAGCAGGAAATAACCTGTTGCGAAACAACAAAAAATCCTACCCAAGGGAAAACCGTGGGTAGGATTTCTGCTTTTCGCTCCCATGCAAGGCACGGGAAAAATTATATTACAGCTCGTTTATCATCGAGAGCAGGTCGACATAGAACACGCGGACATTGTGGTTGACGAACAGACCGCCGTTTATCGAGAGGTGGTCGCCGCTGAATGTCGGCATGATGTTCCAAACGCCCGTTGCGACTTCGCCGCCGCTGTAAACGGCAGAAGGTGCATTGAACGGAGCGAGGGCGGAGATCTTGTTGACGAGTCCGTCGTTCTCAAACCACTTTTCGTCGACGACATAGCCGCCCTTGGTGGTGCAGGTGAACTTGCCCATCCTGACTGCGCACGCTCTGAAGAGCTTATCTATATTGCCGTCGACCGGGCTGTAAGTGCCGTCCGCATTGCGCTCGGTCGCGCTGCACGGATAGGAGAAATAATAGACATTTTTAAGCGTCGAGATATTCTCATTTATCGCGAGAGCATGGTCGATGTCCATATCATATTCCGCGCTGTCCGAAAGCGCCCTGTCGAGATGCGGAGCGGTGGCAACGGTGAGCATGGCGACAACCGCGCGTTCTTCGGCGGTGGCGTTGACATCTTTGATTATAGCGTCGCGCACGAGATAGGCGGTCGTACCGTTATGCGGAGCGGCGAGCGCTGTGACGGAATATATCCAATCTGCCTTTCCGCCCGTGAACAGGTCGGAGACATCGCTGCCCGAAGCCTTACGCTCGGCCTCGCTGCCGTTTGCCATAAGCTCAGCCAGAAGTCTGACGGTCGCGCCGCCGAATGAATGACCGAGAAGATTTATCTTATCCTCGGCGCTCCACTCATCGATAAGCGGATCGGAGGAATAATCCTCGCCGTATCTGTCGTGGCGGCAACGCTTTGAATGCTCCTCGCCGTAGTCGGTGACGGTACCGGTCAGCTGGGCATAGAGCTCGCAGGCTCTGTCCCAAACGCTTCCCGTGGGATCGACCGCTGCAGAATAGCACTCGAAGCCGCGGGCGTTGAGATACTGCATCAGGTCGCCGCCGAACATGCCCCAATATGGCAGGAAATCGTTATACCAGGTGTAGCTGCCCCAGCCCGCAAGACCGTGAACGAAAACGTTGGCATACTCGGTGTTGAACTTCGTATCGTCAACCTTAACGTGCGGAATGTTGAGCGCGGGGAAGCAGAACATAATTACAGATACAATAAATGAAATTATTTTTGCCACATGACCATCCCTTTTTCATTGTTTTTGTCGGCGGTTATTCTCCGAACGCGCCGTTTACAAGACAATTATATATGGAATTTATTCCCGTTGTCAATCGGTTTTCAAAAATAAAAACGGCTGCGGTCGGAGCAAATATATTGCTCGATCGCAGCCGTTTTTTCACCATTTTTCGCGCATGAGGCGGAGGTTCAAAACTCTCAGCTCCTCTTTGCGTCTTTCATAATCCGGGCACCGCGAACCGACAAGCCGCCAGAACGCCGCTGAATGATCCATGTGTTTAAGATGCGAAAGCTCATGGATAATGCAATAATCAACCGCGCCCTCGGGCGCCATAACGAGAAACAGCGAGAGATTTATATTCCCCTTTGAGGTGCACGACCCCCAGCGCGTTCTCGCGGAATTTATCTTGACCGAAGCGACCGTTTCGCCGAACTGATCTGCGAGCTCATATGTCCTGCGGACGAGATAATTCTTGGCGAGCGAGCGGTAGACTTCCTTGAGCGCTGCCGCCGTATCCTCCGCCGAGAGCCCGTCGGGAACAAAAAAGCTGCTGCCGTCAAAGCCTGCGCGTTTCCCAGGAACTTTTATCAGCGGATACTCGCGCCCGAGCAGGAGAAGTCCCGATTCCCCTCCCGGGACGAACGAATCGGAAATATCTTTTCGCTCCTGCACCTTTGCAAGATTTTTGAGCACCCATTCGCGCTTTTCAAAGAGAAAATCTTCGATATGCTTGAGGCCCATGCGGCGCGGCGCATAGACCAGAACCTTTGCATCGCGCGATATTTTTATGCTCAGCGTCCTGCGGTCGGAGCGCGTTAATTCATACTGAAATCCAAGTTCGGGCATCATTCTATACCCATATCTGCCTTGAACTGTTCGGTCAGCTCGCGCATTTGATCTATCTCCATGCGGCGGCTGAGAGTGAACGCCGAGGCGTCCTTCGAGCGGCAATCATAACCCATGGGCACGCCCTCGAGGGAGAGATAATATTTGGCGTTGACGGGATAGAGCTGGCACTCGGCGAGAGAGGCAAAGCCGAGGAAAGCCTGGACTTTTTTCGCCTTTTCCGGCTCTTTTTCAAAGTTTTTGCACAGCCACGAATATATCTCCGGGTGGAAATTCGCCATAACGCCCGAGAATCCGGCGCAGCCCATTTTCAGCGTTTCGAGCAGGCTCGCGGAGTTGGCGTTGAATATCTTGAGTCCCATGCCGTCAACGGCTCTGAGCTTTTCGTTTATCATGCCGGGGTCGCAGCAGGTGTCTTTGAGAAAAGTGAATCTGCCGGACTCGGCGAGCTTTTTGAGCAACTCGGGAGTCATAATGCGCTTATAGGGATAGGGACACTCATAGATGCCGAAGTTGACATCGCCGACGGACTCGACAGCCCTGTCGATATTTTTGAGGAACACGCTGTCGTCCTCATCGGCTGAGGCGAATCTGTTCAAGATAAACACATAGGCGTCTATCCCCTCGTCTATAAAGGCCTTTGCCTCTTCTATCTGAGTGTCGAGGTCATCCGCGACATGACCGGACGCGACAATTGAGATATTTTTCGGCGTATGCTGCATAACAAAATGCAGGAGCTCGAGTCGCTCTTCAAACGAGAGGAAGAATATCTCACTCGACTGGCAGATGGCGAAAATTCCGTCGACTTTCTTCCCGGCGTACCAGTTTATGAGCGCTTCGACAGCCGCATAATCTATCTTATTGTCCTTTGTGAACGGCGTTATCATGGTCGGATAGACGCCGTTGGGAATCATCTTTTTCATTTTTTGTCCCTCCAATATGATCTCAGTTAAGTTTATCACATCGGCGGGAATTGTCAAGAAAATCAGGCGGACAGGTTGCGCCGCAGGAGCGCGAGCACGGCTTTTTCGCGCCGAGACACCTGCACCTGCGACATACCGAGCAGCTCGGCAGTTCGGCTCTGGGTCATGCCGCGATAATAGCGCAGGCTTATCATCTCGCGGTCGCGGTCATCGAGCAGAGCGATAACTTCGCGCAGGGCGATAAGCTCCGAGGCGGCATTCTCAGGCGACTCAACGGGCAGGTCGATCTGCCCCTCGCCGTCGTCCGTGCAGGCGGTCAGCGACACGGCGGGCATTGCGGCATTGAGCAGTTGCGCCGTCTGGGCGACATCGCTGCCGAGGCGTTCGGCGAGCTGACCTACAGTCGGTTCGCACCCGAGCTCGGCGGTCAGCGCGTCCTTTTCGCGCATCGCGGCGCGCGCTTTTTCTTTCAGTGCGCGCCCGACTTTGACACTGCCGCCGTCGCGGAAAATGCGCTTTATCTCGCCGAGAATGACCGGCACGGCATAGGTCGAAAACGAAAAGCCGCGCTCCGGGTCGAAGTTCTCGGCGGCTTTTATAATCCCGACGCACCCCGCCTGAAACAGGTCGTCATACTCCGCGCCCTTGCCGCGGAATTTGTTGGCGCAGGCATGGACGAGACCGATATTCTTTTCAACGAGTTCATTGCGTTCAGCCCTGTCCATCGCCGCGTCCTTTTATAAATTTATCCATGGTGACGCTCGTCCCCTTGCCCGGGACGGAGCGCACGCGCACTTTGTCCATAAAGCTCTCCATGACGGCGAATCCCAAGCCTGCGCGCTCGCCGCCGAGGGTCGTGAACAGCGGCTCCATCGCCTGGCGCACATCGATTATGCCGCATCCGCGATCCCTTATTCTGATGCGGACGAGTCCGCCGTCAAACAGACCGACCCATATGTATATCTCCCCCACGCTCGCGGGATAGGCGTGGACGATACAGTTTGTGACCGCCTCGCTGACGGCGGTTTTAATATCCGATATTTCTTCGACCGTCGGGTCCTGCTGAGCCGCAAACGCCGAGACTGCGACGCGCGCGAAGCTCTCGTTGACGGAGCGGCTCTCTATTTTCAGGCTCATCTGATCGATAGGCTTTTTTCTACTCATGTTTATCCTCCTTGTTCCTTTTCTGCGACAGCGTACACAGCGCCTGCATACCCGCAAGGCGCATCATTTTATAATTGCGCTCGCTGAGATTCGTGACCTCGAGCTTTCCCTGCCAGCCCTGCAGAAGCCTATAGCGACCCATGACGAGACCGACGGCGGAGCTGTCCATAAAAGTGACATCGGCGAAGTCGAGGCGCAGTATTTTCGGCTGCTGAGCCGCGGCGGCGGCATCGATATCCGCGCGCATTGCGGCGGCGGTATGGTGGTCTATCTCGCCTGAGAGCAGCGCGCTGACGCTGAGCGGATTTGAGATTATTTCAACACCCATGTTTTTTCCTCCTTTGGGGTGATTATCAATTAACAGTTTGTCCGGGATGAGTGGGATTATTCTCGGATTTGTTTGAATTTTTTGTTGACGATATCAGTACATTTAAAATTTTGTATCGGCTGGGGCCGCGATTGGACAACCGCCAGGGGCGTGAGGTTCGCGATATCGGACAGCCGCAAGGGCTGTCCCTACGAACCGTGCACAATTTTTAATTGCAGCAAATCTTATGAAAAATCTGTGCCGCCGTTGGTCGACTCTGTGTGGAGAGCCGTTTTTGATATTATCAAAAAATCGGACACGGCTTGTACAAAATAAAAAACAGGACGGACTATTATCATCAAAGATAATAATCCATCCCGTTTGAAAATCCTGCCGAAATGCGGCGGGTTAAATATTTTTATTTTCCAAAAGATAACCGCGAACCTCGCCTGCGAGATAGAACGAACCGCAAGTAACGAACGTTCCGCCGTTTTGCTTTATATCATTTATTGCCATGCGGCAGGCTTTTGTCGGCTCGGACACAGGCGTACAATCGGCGCAATATTTATTGGCGAGCTTGCTCAGGGCTTCGGGGTTCATGCTGCGCGGATTGTCCGGGGCTGTCAAATACATTTTTTCAAACAGCGGCGCGGTCAGGCGCAGATATGTATCGCAGTCCTTGTCGCCCATGAGCGCGCACACGGCAACGCGTCTGCCGCTTGTGAAGCGTTCCAGAAAGGCTTTAAGCGCCGAGGCACAGCCCTCGTTATGACCGCCGTCAAGAATAATTTTATCGCCGATAAGCTCCATTCGTGCGGGCATCACGGCTTTTTTCATTCCCTGCTCTATCGCTTCGTCGCTGACATTCAAGCCGCACTCGCGAACGGCTGTGACGGCTGTCAGCGCATTTTTTATCATATGGTCGCCCGCAAACGGTATGCGGAGATTCAGCGAGCCGTAGACTATATCTGTGCCGCGTATCGTCTCATCAACAACGCGGCAGGCGGTCATATCCGGCACTGCGAACCTATTTTTCTCGCGCCGAGCGGTTTCTTCTATAACACGGCGTGCATCAACAGACTGCTCAGGATACATGACCGTTACGCCGCGCGGCTTGATTATTCCGCATTTCTGCGCGGCTATTTCAGCAATTGTATTGCCGAGTATCGCGGTGTGATCCATGGAAATCGAGGTTATGACGGAGACGAGCGGAGTTTTTATAATATTCGTTGAATCGAGCAGCCCGCCGAGCCCGACTTCGAGCACGACAACATCACATTCGCGCTCTTTGTACCAGAGAAACGCGGCGGCGGTCAGGGCCTCAAACTCGGTCGCGACAATTCCGCGTTTATCGAGTTCGTCGCACGCTAATTTGACGCGCTCAACGGTCGAGGCGAGCTCCTCCGGCGGAATCATCTCGCCGTCAATTTGCATGCGCTCGCGGAAATCGATGACATAGGGCGAAGTGAACAGCCCGGTTCTGTACCCGGCGGCAGAGAGCATACAGGATATCATGGTGCTCGTCGAGCCTTTGCCGTTCGTCCCGGCGACATGGATGAAGCGAAGCTCATCCTGCGGGTTGCCGAGCGCGGCGCAGAGCGCCCTGATACGCTCCATGCCGGGGTGTATGCCAAAGGTCAGGCGCGAATGGATATATTCGATTGCTTCGGTTGGTGTCATCAGTTTTCCTCCGTAAAGCATCAAAGGACGGGACACGCCCGTCCTTTGCAGGTTAGTTTTTGTGTGCGGGAGAACATACGCAAATGCGAACAAATACCGATTTACGGGCAGATGATATCCGCCCCTACACTGATAACCGAGCGGGCACGGTTCTCACAACGCAGTATCACACAAAATTACGCATTGGCGATCTTAGAGAGGCTGTCGTTGAGCATCGCTATCTTCTCGTTCAGCTTTCTCGCCGCTTCGCGCTGAGCCTCAACGACCGGCGCGGGAGCTTTGGAGACGAAGTTCTCGTTGGAGAGCTTTGCGTTGATGCCGTCGAGCTGCTTCTGAGCGGAAGCGAGCTCTTTGTTGAGCCTTGCGCGCTCGGCTTCGAAGTCAACGAGGTCGCCCATGGGGATATATATCTTTGCGGCGTCGGTGACGATGCAGACTGCGCCGTCTATCTCGATGCCGTCCTCAACCTCGACCTCGGACGCGCCTGCGAGCTTCTGCATGAACTCGCCGGAGAGTCTGAAGGTATCGACATAAGATGTACTGATATATATTTTCGCTCTCTTTGAATGAGGAACATTCATCTCGGCGCGGCGGTTTCTTATCGCCCTGACCGCGTCCATAATCATGTTCATCTGCTCTTCCTCTGCGCTGAAGTTCAGAGCGTCGGAATACTGCGGCCAATCGGAGACCATTATGCTCGCGCCCTCATGCGGCAGGGACTGCCAGATCTCCTCGGTCACGAACGGCATGAACGGATGGAGAAGCTTCAAAACGTTGGACATGACATATATGAGCACGCGCTTTGCGCACTGTGCGGGCTTGCCGCCCTTTTGCAGGCGAATCTTCGCAAGCTCGATATACCAATCGCAGAAAACATCCCAGATGAAATCATAGAGCTTCTGAACGGCGATGCCGAGCTCGAATCTCTCGAGATTGTCCGTAACCTCTTTGACGAGGTCGTTATAGAGGCTGAGCACCCACTTATCCTCAAGCGCAAGCTCATCGGGCAGACCCGCTTCTTCGGAGCCGTCGAGGTTCATGAGGATAAAGCGCGCGGCGTTCCAGAGCTTGTTTGCAAAGTTGCGGCTCGCTTCGACCTTTTTGTCGGAATATCTCATGTCGTTTCCGGGGCTGTTGCCGTTGGCAAGGGTAAAGCGCAGGGCGTCTGCGCCGTACTTGTCAATGACCTCGAGCGGATCGATGCCGTTGCCGAGCGACTTCGACATCTTTCTGCCCAGCTCATCGCGGACGAGTCCGTGGATGAGGACGGTATCAAACGGAACCTGACCGGTCTGCTCGATGCCGGAGAACATCATTCTCATGACCCAGAACGGGATTATATCATAACCTGTGACAAGGGTGTTGGTGGGATAATAGCGCTTGAAATCCTCGCTGTCGGTATTCGGCCAGCCGAGGGTCGAGAACGGCCAGAGAGCCGAGGAGAACCATGTATCAAGCGTATCGGGATCCTGATGAATATGGGTGCTGCCGCACTTCGAGCACTTGTCGGGGGCGGTTCTTGCAACGGTTATCTCGCCGCAGTCGTCGCAATACCACGCGGGGATACGGTGACCCCACCAGAGCTGACGGGAGATGCACCAGTCGCGGATATTCTCGAGCCAATGGAAATAGACTTTTTCGAAACGCTTCGGGACGAACTTTGTCTCGCCGTTCTTGACAGCATCGATAGCGGGACCCGCAAGGGGCTTCATGCTGACGAACCACTGCTTTGAAACGCGGGGCTCAACGGTAGTCGAGCAGCGGTAGCAGGTGCCGACATTGTGGTTATAATCCTCAACCTTGACGAGAGCGCCCTCAGCTTCAAGATCCTTGACGATAGCTTTTCTCGCCTCATATCTGTCCATACCGGCGTACTTCGGATAGTCGTCGACTATCTTTGCGTCATCGGTCAGGACATTGATAACGGGCAGGTTATGGCGCAGACCGACCTCGAAGTCGTTCGGGTCATGCGCAGGGGTTATCTTAACGACACCGGTACCGAAGTCTATCTCGACATAATCATCGGCGACAACGGGTATCTCGCGGTGGACTATGGGCAGGATGAGCGTCTTGCCGACGATATCCTTATATCTTTCATCATTGGGGTTGACGGCAACAGCGGTATCGCCGAGCAGGGTCTCGGGTCGGGTCGTTGCAAGCTCAAGATAGCCGCTTCCGTCCTTGAAAGGATAGCGAAGATGCCAGAAGTGACCCGCCTGATCCTCATATTCGACCTCGGCGTCGGAGATCGAAGTCAGGCAATGGGGGCACCAGTTGATTATTCTCTCGCCCCTGTAAATGAGTCCCTTTTCATAGAGGTTGCAGAAAACCTCATTGACAGCCTCGTTGCAGCCCTCATCGAGGGTGAAGCGCTCGCGCTCCCAGTCGCAGGACGAGCCCATCTTCTTGAGCTGTTCGATTATTCTGCCGCCGAACTTCTCTTTCCACGCCCATGCGCGCTCGAGGAAGCCTTCACGGCCGACATCGTCCTTTGTAAGGCCTTCCTTTGCCATAGCCTCGACTATCTTCGCCTCGGTGGCGATAGAAGCGTGGTCGGTGCCGGGCAGCCAGAGGGTATCATAGCCCTGCATGCGGTGGTAGCGGATAAGTATATCCTGAAGAGTATTGTCAAGAGCATGACCCATATGGAGCTGACCCGTGATGTTCGGAGGGGGAATAACTATAGTATAGGGTTTCTTCTCCGGGTCGGGTACGGCGTGGAAGAAATTGCCGTCGAGCCAGAATTTATAGGTTCTGTCCTCCACTTCCTTCGGATCATACTGTTTTGCGAGTTCCTTTGCCATAACATAATCCATTTCTCCGGCGAATAGATTTTACATGAACGCTAATTGCTCCGCGCCGGAGGAGCAGCGTTGATTTTACATTTCAAAAATCGGCGGCGATGCGGTACTCGGCACTGCATACGCCTTTTTTGGGGATTCCCTCTTTTCCGATGAATTACTCTATATTATCACATTCAGAAGCGTTTTTGTCAAGAGATTTAACGCTTTTTGACTTCTCCGGAGGCAAAAATGAAGAACACGAAACGGCTTCTCATAAACACGCTGACGCTCGCCGCGACATCGTTTCTCATGCGCACGGTCGGCGTTGCGTTCAATGTATATCTGACCGGGCGGCTGGGCGCGGCGGGAATAGGACTTTTTTCGCTCGTCACGGACGTGTACGCAATGGCGCTTACATTTTCGTTTGCGGGTCTGCCGCTCGCATCGACGCGGCTCACGGTCGAAGATTCCGGAAAAAATGCCGGTCAGGGCGCATGGATAATGCGGCGGTGCGCGCTCTACGGGCTGACGGTCGGGTGCATGATGCTCGCCGCCGTATGGTTCGGCGCGGAGCTGATAGCAAAATTGTGGCTCGGCGACATACGCACGGCGTCGTCGCTTCGCATACTCGCGCTGAGCCTCCCCGCGGCGTCGGTCGGCTGTGCGTTCAGCGGATATTTCACGGCGCGGCGCACGGTGCTCAAATATGCGGCGGTGCAGATATTCGAGCAGGCGGTAAAAATAGCGGTCTCTGTTCTGATGCTTCGATTCTGGGCGGCAAAGGGCGCGGAGTACGCCTGCGACGCAGTGGCGCTCGGCATAACGATATCGCAGATAAGCTCGCTGCTATGCGCCTTTTTGCTCTACAAGTCAACGAAGCACCAAAAGCCGAAAGAAAAAACGCCCGGCGGGCTTCGGGCTCTGCTGCGCATTGCGCTCCCCGACGCCGCCGGATCATGCGCGCGCTCGGTGCTGCTGACGATAGAACACCTGCTGATTCCCGTGGGCTTTCGCAAATCCGGGCAGAGCGCGGGCGGCGCGATGACGCTCTACGGAGTCATTCACGGCATGGCTCTGCCGGTCATACTCTACCCTGCAGCCATAATGACGGCTCTCGCGAGCATGCTTGTGCCGGAATTTGCCGAATGTGCGGCGCGCAGCAACAGAAACAGGATAGACAGCATGGCGGCGCGGGCAATAAAAATAACCGTGCTGTTTTCGATGGGCACGGCGGGAATAATGTTCATTTTTTCCGAGGGGTTGTCGCAGTGCATCTACGGGGACGGGCAATGCGCGGAATATCTGCGCGTGCTCGCGCCGCTTCTGCCGATAATGTACACAGACACGACAGTTGACGGAATACTCAAAGGGCTCGACCAGCAGGTATATTCAATGAGATATAATATAATCGACTCCGCGATGTGCGTCGTGCTCGTGCTGATACTCATCCCGAAATATTCCGTAAAGGGCTATGTCGCGATACTTTTTATCAGCGAGATAGTAAACTTTTCGCTGAGCATACACAGGCTTTCAAAAGTTTGCACGCTCGAAATAAATATCATGGATTCGATAATAAAGCCCGCCGTCTGCGTGACGGCTTCGTTTCTCGCAGGGCTGCTGCTCTCCTCGGCACAGGGCAGCGGAAAAGCCGCGCTGACAATCATAATAACTGTCAACGCGGCGGTGTATATTCTTCTGCTGATGCTCACGGGCAGCATCTCGGCGCAGGATATTATTTGGTTCAAAAACATCTTTTCGCGCGGCTCAAAATCTGAAAAAAGAGGGCTCTGCGCTGCTCGGATAAACGACCGTCAGCGTTCCCTGAGCCACTGATATTTCGCTCATTTTACCGACAAATTCATTGCTGACGCCGAGGGCGTATGTGTTCTTCAAAGTGCCGTTTTTGAGCTCATATTTGAGCCCGCTTATAGTGACACCCGATGAGATATCCGAATGGGAGAACACGGAGACCATGCCCTTTGCGTTCTCGTCAAAAAGAATTCTGCCGTTTGTTATCGAAGTGAACGAAGTTTCGCGCGCGTCGATAATCGCGGTCATTCCGCGCCTCGACAGAGACGAGATGAGCTGGATATTCGCAAGAGTATGGTCGGCTCTGCCGCCCGATGCGCCGTAGAGAATGAAATTTTTATATCCGCGCATCACGCCCTCTGCGACCGCCGCGCCCATATCCGTATCGTTCTTTTCGCAGGGCAGGACGATAATATTCCGTCCGTTCGGAGTGTGCCCGAGGGAATCGAAATCGCCTATGACCAAATTCGGAGTTATGCCGAGATTCTGAAGATACAGCAGACCTTTATCGGCAGCGATGATGAAATCGCCCTCCCCTGTCGGGCGGATTCCGAAGAAGTCGCCGCCGCCGACTATATGACAAACTTTGCTCATAATATCACCGTCCGTTTGTTTCTTTGACAATTATATATCATCAATCATAATTTTTCAATCATATACGAAAAGCCGCCCCGGAATATATCCGGAGCGGTAATTTTATGCTGCATCTTCGTCTTCCGCCGGCGAAGTTGAGCCGAAATCGGGAAGAGTAAACGGGAAGCGGCGGGTCGTGCTCTCTGCCTCGGTGACCTCGCTCACCGGCTCGGAAGTATGCTCGTGAGTTACTGGTTCTTCGCTCTCCGCCACAGTACCGACATCGGTGCGCGGACGGGTCGACGCAGAATATGAGCCGGAGCCGCTGCTGTTGCTGCTCGGGACTGCGCCCTTTTTCAGCAGATCGACAGCGGAGACATGGTTATCGCCGATCTTTATATTCGTGTCGCCGTAGAGAGCGAGCTGGAGCTCACGCGCAACGACGGGATAATCGACGACCCAGACCGAAAGGCGCTGGTTGATTATCTTGCCGTAGTAGGTATAGAGCTGAGCGGAAGTGTAGTTGCCCTCGGTCGGCATGACTATCTGCTTTATCTCGTAGTTCATCCAGCCCTGAGAGAGCGCCTGGGTCATGAGAGAGAGAATCTCACTGCGCTTGTAGTTCGTCACGACATTGGGAAGGACGATATCGAGCGCGTTGTTGAGCTGACCCGCAGAGGCGTTCTGCGCGCTCTTGATGAGAGCCATGATAACGGTACGCTGTCTTGCGGTTCTGCCGACATCGCCTTCGTTGTCGACATGGCGGATACGGCTGTAGACCAGAGCCTGGCTGCCGCTGAGCTTGACGGAATCGCCGGCGCTTATTTTCTTTATCTTCGTTGTGGTGCGATTGATATAATCCGCCTCATAGGGCTCAATCGGGACGGACACGCCGCCGAGAGAGTCAATAAGCTTCGGGAAGCTCTTGAAATCGACGCTGATATAATGATCGATCTCAATCTTGTAGTTGTTTTCAAGCGTCTCGATCAGCGTTGCGGGACCGCCCCAGAAATAGGCGTGGTTCGTCTTGCAGCAGCGCTCGGAGCCGTTGATGTTCATATAGGTGTAGCAGTCTCTGAGGAAGGACACGAGCGTTATCGTCTTGGTCTTTTTGTTAAGCGAGAGCAGGATGATGGCATCCGAACGTCCGCCCTCTGCCTTGCCGGTCTCGCTGTCAACGCCGAGGAGCAGAACATTGATTATATTCTTGCTCGAATACTTCGCGCCACCGTTCTTCGCCCACGCGGTTATAAGGCTGTCGATGCTCGAAGCGTCGCTGACATCATACATAGCCTCAAACTGCTCCTCGGGCGCAAAGGTGCCATCCGGATTGCCGTTTCCGCCGTGATCGATGGTAATAAGTCCGAGCTTATTGCCGATATAGATGCCGCCGCCGATTATAGCAAGGGCAAGCACCACACAGACAACGGTAATCGTGATTTTAAGATTGCGCTTGTTGTTGTCCATAAAAAACTGTTTAAATGTTCTTTTTTCTTTCTTTTCCATAAAGCAGCTCACTTTCAACAGTATACGGCATATTGTATCACTTTTCGTGTCAAAAAGCTATACCAATCCCACAATTTTATTGTTTCTTTATTTTTGGCTGTTTACACAAAACGTGCAAAATATAAAACGCACGGATTTGAGATTTTACTGCACGGCGGCGGAAAATTTTTTCGGTGGATGATATCATGATAAAAAACATTGATATAACGTCGAGCATACATAAAACAGATTGACAAATTAGGATTTGTCGCAGAATCTATTTTGGCTCCCCTGTAGGGGAGCCGGATACGCGAAGCGTAGACTGAGGGGTTAGTTTTGTTTTGCTCAAAGCAATAAATAAAACATATACAATGCGGACGGATATTATTCGCCCGCGAATTTGCGTGATTTATTGGCGCGCAGTTTGTAGGGTGCGGCGACCCCGACGCACCGATGCCGCCTGAGCGGCATGAAATTTCGCACGAGCCAATCACAATATGCTGCAATTCGCCACAAAATCACACCCGTAAATAACCCGAAAGGAATTGATATAAATGAAAGTTATTCTCACTCAGGATGTAAAAAGCCTCGGCAAGAAAGGCGAGCTCGTCAACGCTTCCGACGGCTACGCGAGAAACTTCCTCTTCCCGAGAAAGCTCGCCGTTGAAGCAAACGCTCAGGCGATGAACGAGCTGAAAAACCGCGAGTCCGCGGAGAAATACAGGCTCGAAACCGAGCTCAAAAACGCCAAGGAAGTTGCCGCGAAGATAAACGGCAAGACCGTCAAACTCACCGCCAAAGCGGGTCAGGGCGGGAAAATTTTCGGCTCCGTCACCGCAAAGGAAGTCGCCGAGTCGATAAGCCGCCAGTTCGGCGTCTCGGTTGACAAGAGAAAGGTGTCCATGGAGGATATCAAGTCTTTCGGCACATTCAGCGCCGAAGTGAAGGTATATAACGGCGTCAACGCAACCGTCTATGTCAGCGTGGGCGAGGAATAATTGCTGAAAACCGGAGGATCTAACAAAAGTGGATGTGAATAACCTAACCCTGCCCGAGGGGTATCAGATGCCCTTCAGCCTTGAGGCGGAGCAGGCGGTGCTCGGATGCGTGCTGATGGATCCGAACTGTATGCCGCAGGTGCTGATCTATCTTCGCCCGGAGTATTTCTATCTCCCGCAGCACAAAGAGATTTTCTCCGTCATGGTGAGTCTCGATGCGCTCGGCAACAAGATCGATCCGCTCATTATTCTCGAAACTCTCAAGAATAACGGAACATATGACGAGGCGGCAGGCAAGAACTATCTGTTCCAGCTCGCTCAGAGCGTGCCGACCACTTCGAATGTCGAGTCATATGCCAAGATAGTGCGCGAAAAATATTTCATGCGCACCCTCATCACCGTCTCGCAGGAGACTATCGACAACGCCGTCGCCCAGACCGACAGCGCGGATATGCTCCTCGACGCGGCGGAGCAGAGGATATACGATATCCGTCAGGGCAAGACGAGCACAGGCCCGTCGAAGCTCAGCGATATAATAGTCAATCAGGTCTATGATACCCTGCAAAAATTGAGCTCCGAGGGCGCGGAAGCGTTCAAGGGAATCTCAACCGGCTACAGGGATCTTGACGATGTTATCGCCGGACTCAACAAATCAGACCTCATACTTATCGGCGCGCGCCCCGCAATGGGAAAGACAAGCTTTGCCTTGAATATTGCGAGAAACGTCGCTGTTAAAGCGAAGAAAAAGATACTCTTCTTTTCGCTTGAAATGACGAAAGAGCAGCTCGCGCAGAGAGTGCTCTCCACCGAAGCGCGCGTGCTCAGCACAAAGATGAGAACAGGTCAGCTCGATACCGATGACTGGACCCGCCTCGGACTTGCTACCGCTTCGCTCAACGACTGCGAGCTGTATTTTGACGATACGAGCACGATAACCGTCGCCGAGATGAAAGCGCGCGCACGCAGACTCAAGAACGTCGATTGCATTATTATAGATTACCTCGGACTCATCCGCTCCGGCACAAAGGTCGAAAACCGCGTGCAGGAGGTTACCGAGATAACCCGAAGCCTCAAGCTCATGGCGAAGGATCTGAATATCCCCGTCATCTGCTGCGCCCAGCTCTCCAGAGGCACCGAGGGCAGAGGAAAATCCCACCGTCCTCAGCTGTCCGATCTGCGTGAATCGGGCTCCATCGAGCAGGATGCGGATATAGTCCTCATGCTCTACCGTGAGGAATATTACAAGAACGAAAAAGACGACCCGGACGGCGACGATGAGCCCGCGTCCACCGCGCCCGTTGCCAACGAGGTCGAGGTCATTGTTGCCAAGAACAGACACGGTCCGACGAAGACCGTCGATTTCATCTGGGATGCGGATCACACTCTGTTCATGGGCGTGGAGAAGATTCAGAATGCTTGATAAAGCGCTCAGCGCCGTGGAAAAATATAATATGCTCAGCCCGGGAGCTGCGGTCATAGCCGCAGTCTCGGGCGGTGCCGATTCAATGGCAATGCTGCTCTTTCTTATGAAAATAAGCGAGCGGTATTCGCTGTCCCTGACCGTCGCCCATGTCAACCATGGGCTGCGCGGTGAGGAGGCGCGGCGCGACGAGGAATATGTGCGCTCCTTCTGCGAAAAGAACTCTCTTCGTTTTGAAGTCCTGCATGCCGATGTCGCAGCCCTTGCAAAACAGAGCGGGGAGACCTGCGAAGAGTGCGGGCGCAGAGTGCGCTATGAGTTCTTTGAATCGATAGACAAAAACGCGAAGATCGCAACCGCCCATACCGCGAGCGACAACGCCGAAACGATGCTCTTTAACCTCGCACGCGGCTCGTCGCTGAAAGGTCTGTGCGGCATACCGCCCGTTCGCGGGAATATTATAAGACCGCTGATATTCTGCACGAGAGAGGATATCGAAGCTTTTTGCCGCGAAAATTCTCTCGATTTCGTGACGGACAGCACCAATCTGACTCTCGATTACAGCCGCAATAAAATTCGCCATATTGCAGTCCCGGCGCTCAAGGAGATAAACTCCGCTTTTGAGGAGAATGCCTCGCATTTTTCTCAGAATGCAGCACTTGATGAGGATTTTCTTGAGGGAGAAACGAAGTCGCTTCTGGCATCCGCGAAAAAAGACGGTGGGCTCTCATGCGAAGCTCTGCTTTCGGCTCATCCGGCGATACGCCGCCGCGCTCTGCTCGGCGCTATTAAAAATGTATGCCCGAAGTCGGCGGACTTCAAGACCGTAAACGCCGTTGAAAATATTCTTCAATGCGGCGGAAAAATTCAGCTGTCGCCCGATATTTTTGCCGTCTCGGACGGCGATATTATTCGCTTCAAAACTCCCGCAAAGATGAGCGAAGAGTGGTCCGAAGATATCGAGCCCGAGTGCATAAATGGTTCCGTATACCATAACGGGCGCGTTTCAATTTGTCGGGTTAACAAAAAAGTTTTCTTTGATACACAAAAAATTCACAAAGATATGTTGGATTATTGCATTGATTGTGATAGAATAAATGGAAAAGTTCAAGTCGGGAGCCGCCGCGCGGGAGATAAACTGACCCTTGCAAAGCGCGGATGCACAAAAAGCCTGAAAAAACTTTTCAATGAGGCACATGTCCCGCCGGAGAGCCGCTGCGATGTCGCAGTGCTGCGCGACGAGTCGGGTGTGCTGTGGGTTGAGGGATTCGGCGCGGACAGACGCTGCCGCGTCGGAAAAAACACTGAAAATGTGTTTATAATACGGAGGGAAAAGCAATGATAGAGGATATAGAGAGAGTATTGCTCAGCGAAGAGCAGATACATGAGATAGTCTTCCGCCTCGGCAGACAGATAAGCGAGGACTACAAGGACAAAAAGCTGCTCATGGTCAGCGTCCTTAAAGGCTCGGTCGTTTTCATGGCGGATCTCATGAGAGCGATAACGATACCCTGTGAGATAGACTTTATGGCGGTTTCGAGCTACGGTTCGGGAACCGAAAGCTCCGGTGAAGTCAAGATAATCAAAGACCTTGACAGACCCATCGAGGGCTACGATCTGCTTCTGGTCGAGGATATCCTCGATTCCGGCAAGACCCTCCATTACATATCCGAAATGCTCAGAGCGCGCAGACCCGCGAGCATAAAGATATGCACCTTCCTCGATAAACCCGAGCGCCGCATGATAAAGGATCTCAAGGCGGACTATGCGGGAACGGAAGTGCCCGACGAGTTCGTTGTCGGCTACGGTCTCGACTATGCCGAGAAGTACCGCAACGTGCCTTTCCTCGGCGTGCTCAGCCGTTCGGTCTATGAGAAGTAAGAGCGGCTCATTCAAGAAAACTTCGGCAGTCATAGGAGTGATTTGACGTTTGAAAAATAACAAGAAAGACATCAACAGCGGCGCAAGAAAAGCGCTGGCATGGATACCGTATATTCTTATACCCGTCCTTATAATCTCCGGTGTTTCCCTCTATGCAAGACAGCAGAAGAAGGAAAAGCTTGAGTATTATCAGGTCGTGCAGTATTTTGACGACAAGAAGGTCACGGAATACGATCTGAATATGTCGAGTGGCGCGCTTGAGTTCAAGCTCAAGGGCGACAACAAGGTATATACCTACACCGTCCCGAACGTCAGTATGTTCCAGGAGGATATACACAACGGTGTTATCGCATATAACAGAGCGCATCCGGATGCCCCGATAAAGGCGCAGTACGAGACCGGCTCAACCGGCGCACTGCTTCTCAATATCGTCCCGACGCTTCTCATGCTCGTCATTCTCGGTGTTCTTCTGTTCTATATGTTCCGCAAGATGAACAACGCCATGAACAACGAGAACAACCGCACCCTTTCGTTCGGCAAGGCGCGTGTCAAGCGCGCAAAGGACGAGAGCCGCAAGACAACGTTTGACGATGTTGCGGGTGCTGATGAAGAGAAAGAGGAGCTCAGCGAGATAGTCGATTTCCTCAAAGATCCCTCGCATTTCAATAAGCTAGGCGCGAGAATACCGCGCGGCGTTCTGCTCGTCGGCCCTCCCGGTACAGGTAAAACATTGCTTGCAAGGGCTGTCGCGGGCGAAGCTAACGTGCCTTTCTTCTCGATTTCCGGTTCGGATTTCGTCGAGATGTATGTCGGTGTCGGCGCTTCCCGTGTGCGCGACCTTTTCAATGAAGCAAAGAAAAATTCACCCTCGATAATCTTTATCGATGAGATAGACGCCGTCGGACGCCACAGAGGCGCAGGCATGGGCGGCGGACATGACGAGCGCGAGCAGACTTTGAACCAGCTGCTCGTCGAGATGGACGGCTTCGGTGCAAACGAGGGCGTTATAATCATCGCGGCGACCAACCGCCCTGATATCCTCGACCCCGCGCTTCTGCGTCCCGGCAGATTTGACCGCCAGGTAACAGTCGGCTATCCCGACCTCAAAGGACGCGAGGCTATCCTCAAAGTCCATGCCAAGGGCAAGCCCCTCGGCCCCGATGTTGATCTTGCCACTATTGCAAAAACAACAATCGGCTTTACCGGCGCAGACCTCGAGAATCTGCTCAATGAAGCGGCTCTTCTCGCCGCGCGCCGCGATAAAAAAGCCATCACCATGACCGAGATAGAAGAGGCGATGATAAAGGTCGTCGCGGGCACCGAGAAGAAGAGCCATAAGATGACCGACAAGGAGAAGCGCCTGACCGCCTATCACGAGGCAGGCCATGCAGTCTCCGCCTATTATCTCGAGTATAACGACCCGGTTCACCAGGTCTCTATTGTCCCGAGAGGTCAGATGGGCGGATACACAATGTATCTCCCGACCGAGGATAAGAGCTATCATTCAAAGAACGAGATGCTCGATAACCTCGTCAGCCTGCTCGGCGGCAGAGTTGCCGAAGCGCTGATAATCGGCGATGTCTCGACCGGCGCATCGAATGATATCGAGCGCGCTACGGATATCGCACGCAAGATGGTCACGAAGTACGGCATGAGCGAGAAGCTCGGTCCGATAACCTTCGGCTCGGGCAACGACGAAGTGTTCCTCGGCAGAGATTATTCGCATCTGAAGAACTATTCCGAGGAGACCGCCGCAGAGATCGATGAGGAAATCAACCGCATCATCACCACGGCTTACGGCAGAACCGAGGATATCCTCAAAGAGCATATCGACAGGCTCCACGCAGTCGCAGGCGCGCTTATTGAGCGCGAGAAGATAAGCGGCGAGGAGTTTGAGACGATAATGCACGGCGGCACTCTTGATCCGCTCAGTGCACAGAGTGATGACAGCAAACCTGCTGAAGTGCCGGAGCAGTCCGACGCTCAGAACAATGAGGAGGCAGACGGAAATGAGAAAGAATCTGAGTAAGATGTTTTTCGGAATAGCGGTCGTTGCCGCGGGAATCATATTCCTCGGCTCCGCGTTCGGCTTCTGGGAGATAGGCGAGTTGAGCGGCTGGTGGACTGTGTTCATTATTGTCCCCGCTATCGGCAGCATGATAGCCTCGGGCCTTGACCTGCTCAATGTCGCGGCTTTCGCGGTCGGCGTGTGGCTGCTGATCAAGTGCAACCCCCAGTGGGTACCCGCAGAGCGCATGAACCATTTCGCTATCGCTATCGCGCTTGTCACGGTCGGCTTCTGGCTGATATTCAGCACTGTCAAAACAAAGAAGCTTAAAAAGCATCTCGATGACAACAGCGGACCCATTTCGCAAGAGAGCAAACCCACTTATACAGCGGTCTGCTCGGGCGGCGTTTATAAGAACACGACCGGCAACCTGCTCGGTGCTCACTGCTTCGCTATCCTCGGCGGTCTTGAAGTTGATCTGAGCGAGGCGCAGATAAACGAAGAGATAACGATAAGCGTCACCTCGATTCTCGGCGGAGTCGATATCTATCTGCCCGAGAATGTCAGAGTTGAGTGCTCGGACGGCGCGAGCCTGCTCGGCGGCATCGACAACAAGATGCCCGCGAACAACGACCTGTCTCAGCCGCTCGTCCATATCAAGCATTTCAATGTCCTCGGCGGCACTGATGTTATGACGAGAGTCCATAAAAACGCATAAATGATTTCGCGCCCGGAGGATCACTTCCGGGCGTGTTTTATACGGTGGAAAGATGAAAGAACGCAAATTTATAAAATTGCCGCCCGAAAAAGCCCCGCAGATGTTTGATCTTGTTCTCGAACGGATGAAATGGATGGACGAAAAGGGGATAGAGCAGTGGAATGTCATGGGCTATGACAAAGTCTATCCGCTGTCCTACTATGAACAAAAATGCAGAGAGGGTCTAGCCTTTGCGCTTGAAGACAAAGACGGAGCGATACTCTGCACCGCCGTGCTTCTTGAAAACGACAGCCGTTGGAGCGACGACGCCCCCGCAATCTATGTCCATAACCTCGTCTCGAAAGTCGGCGCGGGCGATGCGGGCGCGGAATTTCTGCGCCGCGCAGGGGAGTACGCCATGAGTATAAACAAAAAATATCTCCGCCTCGACTCGTCCGAGAATAACGAACCGCTCGCAAAATATTACGAAAACTTGGGTTTCGTCCCTGTCGGCACCTGCACCGACGAACCGTATAAAGGCATTCGCCGCGAGAAAAAGTTGAAATAACAGAATCTGCACAATTTTATTGCAACACACTTGTAGGGTGCGGCGACCTCGACGCACCGCGTCGCGTAAGCGGCACAAAAGCCTGTCACTACTAATTTTGCAAGCAAATTTTTATCACAATATATAATCTTATTTTGGCTCCCTTGTGCAAAAGAAGCCGGCTCGGCGCAGCCTAGACTGAGGGATTGCAGCACAGAACCAACTGAAATCAATAACGCACCATTTCCCACCGCACAAACAACAAAATAACCGGCAGTCACAACACATCATCCGTTGTGACTGCTTCGTTTTTTCTCTACCGCCACCCATTTGTCTGCCGCGCACAAAAATACACGCTTTCACTCCTTCCGAATTTACACTTTGTTTTCATCATTTGTTTGACATGTGGCTCATTTTGAATTACAATAAATAGATAGCGAGCAGGCTGGGCAGCTGCGGGGATCTTTTTATAAGATCAATGAGGAAAGTCCGAGCTTCACAGAGCAGGATAACGGCTAACGGCCGCCGAGGGTGACCTTAGGGAAAGTGCAACAGAGATATACCGCCCGCTTTGCGGGTAAGGGTGGAAAGGCGAGGTAAGAGCTCACCGGCGTGCGGGGAACCGCATTGCCCTGCAAACCCTATCCGGAGCAACACCGACCGGAGAGGAGCGAAAGCTCCGCGCTTGCTCGGCGTAATTCTCTCCGACAGGTGGCTTGAGCGTATCGGCAACGGTGCGCCTAGACAGATAGTTGCCTTAAAAGACAAAACTCGGCTTACAGGCCTGCTCGCTTATCCGGTTTGTTCTATATGTAACCCGCCGTGTGTCCCCGGCATATGATGTGCTGAGGTGATATCAATGTCGGACGGAGTGCTTCTCGGCATCTTTGCGTCGTTTGTGCTCATCGGCGTGGTCAGCATATCGTATTACATACTGCTGAAAATTCTGCACCCGCGCTCAAACGGCAGATATATCGTTGTTATCCCCGCAAGGACGGGAATGACCGATGTCGCGGGGAAGGGCTATGCCCAAAGGCTTCGCAGCGGAATGCTCGGCGATAAAGAAGCCGTTGTGATTCTCAATCTCGGTATGGACGAAAAACAGATCGAAGAGTGCAGAAGAATGTGCAGAAGCTGCGAGGGGCTTTATCTCTGCTCCCCCGGCGAATTCGAAAAGTTCGTTTCCCGAAAGGATATATAAATGGAGGAACATGAGAGGATACGCATAAGCGGCGTGATAAACGATGTGACCTTTGCGAATCCCGAAAACGGGTTCACGGTTCTCGAGCTCGAAAGCGGCGATGAGCTGATAACCGCAGTCGGCGTCATGCCCGAGCTCAAAGCCGGTGAGTTGCTTGAACTCTCCGGCTATTGGGATTTTCATGCCTCCTTCGGCCGCCAGTTCAGGGTCGAGCTGTGCGAGCATAAAATGCCCGCGTCCGCCGGCGATATCCTCCGATATCTCGCAGCAGGCGGAGTCAAGGGCATCGGCTCGAAGCTCGCGGTCAAAATAGTTGACAAGTTCGGCGAGAATACTCTTGATATAATCGAAAACGACCCCGAGCGTCTTGCGCAGATTCGCGGCATATCACCCGAAAAGGCGAAGCAGATCAGCACGGATTTCAAGCGCCAGTTCGCTGTGCGCGAAATTATGATATCGCTCGAAAAATACGGCATGACGACCGCCGAATGTGTCAAAGCTTTCAATGCGTTCGGCGTGCGCGCCGCAGATATAATCAAGCGAAACCCCTATGCGCTGTGCGGCGAGGGAGTCGGCTTCAGCTTCGAGCGAGCCGAGTTCATCGCAGATCAGCTCCCCGACCCGCCCGATAACGGGTATCGCCTACAGGCGGGCGTTCTGCATGTCATGAGCCACAACCTCTCGAACGGGCACACCTGCATCCCACGCGAGAAGATGTTCGCCCCGTGTGCCGAGCTGCTCTCAACGAACGAGGACACGGTCGATATAACAATCGACGAACTGATAGGCTCGGGAAGGCTCGTCAGCGAGTTTATCGATAACCGCGAGTTTTTATTCCTGCCGAATATCTACAAGGCGGAAAAGTCCTCGGCGGAGCGCATGAAACAGATACTCCGATTCCCTCCCGCAGGCAGAAAAGCGGCGGACAGGGAGATTGACAGAATAGAGAAAAAGAACGGCATAAAATACGGCGATCTTCAGCGAAAGGCGATAGTCACCGCCATCGAGCGCGGACTGCTTATCCTGACCGGCGGCCCCGGAACGGGAAAAACAACGACCCTGAACGGGATCCTTCAGCTGTTTGAGGATGACGGGCTCAAGGTTGCGCTCGCCGCACCGACGGGACGCGCCGCAAAGCGCATGAGCGAGGTCACGGGCAGACCCGCCAAGACCATCCATCGGCTGCTCGAGGTCGAGTGGGACAAGCACGATCGCCCGCAGTTCTCGCGCAACGCACGCAATCCTCTCGACGCTCAGGCGGTTATCCTCGACGAGCTGTCGATGGTAGATATAACTCTTTTTTCAAGCTTTCTCGAGGCGCTCCCGATAGGCTGCCGCCTTGTTATGGTCGGCGATTCGGATCAGCTGCCGCCCGTCGGCGCAGGCAATGTCCTGCACGATATGATAGCCTCCGAGGTCATCCCGGTCGTTGAGCTGACCGAGGTTTTCCGCCAGGCGATGGAGAGCCTGATAGTCGAAAACGCCCATAGAATAGTCAAGGGCGAGCCGCCGAAGCTCGGCGTGCGCGACAAAGATTTCTTTTTCATGCGGACTGATTCGCCGTTTATCGCGGCAAAGACCGTCTCGGATCTGTGCGCCGCGCGCCTGCCCCGTGCCTATGGATATTCACCGCTCGACGATATCCAGGTCATCTGCCCGTCGAGAATGGGTGAGTGCGGAACGAACAATATCAACCGCGTCATGCAGGCTTCTCTTAATCCGCCGGATGCCTCGAAGCCCGAAACTACAGTCGGCGCGACAGTGTTCCGCACGGGCGACAAGGTCATGCAGACGCGCAATAACTATGATATCGAGTGGACAGGCCCCGACGGCGACGGAACAGGGATTTTCAACGGCGATATCGGCATTCTCAGAAAAGTAGATATTCGCTCGCGCATGGCGGAGATAATGTTTGACGAGCGCAAGGCTGTTATCCCGTTTGAAGCCTTGCAGGAACTCGAGCTTGCCTACGCCGTGACCGTTCACAAGAGCCAGGGCAACGAGTTCCCCGCGGTCATAATGCCGATAATCGGCGTACCGCCACGCCTCGCTTACAGAAACCTGCTCTATACGGGCGTCACCCGCGCGAAAAAAATACTTGTCCTTGTCGGCAGCCAGAGTCAGATTTACTCCATGGCGGCGAACGACAAAAAAGCCAGACGCTATTCCGCGCTCAAGCATTTCCTTCTGGTGAATGAAGAATGAAGATGTCAGCACTTGAATATATCTCATATGCTCTCTTTCCGCGCCGATGCGCCCTGTGCGGCAAAGTCGTGCCGCCGGATATGCCCGTGTGCGACAGGTGCGAAGCCGATCTCGAATATGTAAAAGGCGAGCTGTGCCCGCACTGCGGCAGGGAGAAAAAGTATTGCTCATGCTCGTCTCACCGACGCTTTTTCGAATCGCAGACCGCGCCGTTTTATTATTCCGGTGCCGCAAAGCGTTCGGTTCATGCCCTGAAATTTGACGGCTGTGTTCAGAACGCCGTGGGACTCGCCCGGTTTATGTCGGACAGCGTTAAAAAGAATTTCGCGGACGTGAAGTTTGATTTCGTCTGCTGTGTGCCCCTGTCGGAATCTTCGCTCAAAAGGCGCGGATATAACCAGAGCGCACTGCTCGCAAAAGAGATTGCAAAAGAGCTCGGCGTGCCGTTTGAAGAAAAACTGCTCTCCCGACCGTTTCAGGGAAAGGAACAGAAAACATTGGGCGGCATCGAACGCTTCGGCGGAGTCATAGGCGCGTTCGACTGCGCCGAAAACAAAATTATAGAAAGCGCCGCAGTTCTGCTCTGCGACGATATATCAACAACGGGAGCGACGCTCAACGAGTGCGCAAAGCTCCTGCTTCTGTGCGGTGCGGATAAAGTATATTGCGTCAGCGCGGCGATAACCAAAAAGGAGGACGGAAAATGCTCGGAACAAACATCGGAATAGACCTCGGCACAACTTCCATACTCATCTTCGTTGAGGGCAAGGGAATAGTCGTCTCCGAGCCGAGCGCCGTTGCATTCGATACCGATACTGGCAGACTCCTGGCAGTCGGTCAGAAAGCGGCGGATATGATTGGGCGCAACCCCGATTCCATAACCGTCGTCAAGCCCATGCGAAGCGGAGTCATCTCGGATTTCACCGCCACAAAGGCGATAGTCCGCGTCCTGCTCTATAAAGTCTGCAAAAACATGGTATTCAAGCCCAATATAGTCGTCTGTATGCCCTCGACCGTCACGAATCTTGAAAAGAGAACTATCCTCGATCTCGTCACCGCCGCAGGAGCGGGCAGGGCGTGCCTTATAGAAGAGCCGCTCGCCGCGGCACTCGGCGCGGGGCTTGATATCAGACGCCCGATGGGCACGATGGTCGTCGATATCGGCGGCGGAACTGCGGATATCGCAGTTGTCACCATGGGCAGTATCTCAATTTCAAAATCGGTCAAAATCGCCGGCAATATCCTCGACGAGGATATAATTCGCTACCTGCGCCGCGAGCGCAATATAGTCATCGGCGAAAAGACCGCCGAGAGCATAAAAAAGCGCATCGGCTGCGCGTATCTGCGCGACACCGAGCTTGCAATCGGTATAAAGGGCAAGCACTATATAACCGGAATGCCGATAACCGATGAAGTCAACACCACGGAAGTCTATTTCGCCATGCGTGAGCACCTCGAAGCGATAGCCGAGGGCGTGCGCAGCGTGCTCGAGGTAACGCCGCCCGAGCTTGCAGGTGACATCTCCGAGACGGGTATACTTTTAACCGGCGGAGGCGCTCTGCTCGACGGTATGGATAAGCTAATAGAGAAGAGAACCGGCGTCCATGTCATTATTCCCGACGATCCGCTCGAGTGCGTCGCGCTCGGCACGGGCTATGCCATCGAGCATATGGATATACTCGAAAACAACGGCGGAATCTTCAAGACCCGCGAGGAAATAACGGGATTCAAAGATTAATTCAGTTTCCAAACTTTTCCGTATAAACTATTATAAAACCGTCCATAATTCGGTTGCATCCGAAAGAAAGGACGGTTTTTACTTATCATGAAGTCAAAAAAATTATCAAAGCTGCTCAAAATACAGGCTGTTGTGTTCGCGGTCATTATAGCGGCGGGCGTGTGCAGCGTCGGGGCGTTTGCCTATAACTGCTCGCGTGTGCGCTCCGATGTGCTGAGAATGCATGTCATTGCAAACTCCGATTCCGACGGGGATCAGGCACTCAAGCTAAAAGTCCGCGACGCCGTGCTCGAACGCGGCGCGGAGCTCTTCGACGGCACTGTGACAGCGGACGAGGCAAAGGCGAAAATAGAGCCGCAGAAAGCGGAGCTTGAAGCTGCTGCACGTGAGGTGATAGAGCGCGAGGGCTATGACTATCCCGTGAGCGTCAATGTCGTCAATGAGTATTTCGCCACCCGCTGTTACGGCGATCTGACTATGCCCGCGGGGCGCTATACCGCCGTCAAAGTCGTGATAGGCGAGGGCGCGGGGCATAACTGGTGGTGTGTGATGTTCCCGCCGCTGTGTCTGCCTGCCGCACAGGACAGGGGAGGCAATATCGATGCGTTCCTCGACGGCGACGAGCTCAAGGTCGTCGAAAGCTCCGGCAGATACGAGCCGCGTTTTAAAATAGTCGAGATAATAGAAGAACTCAGAGAAAAAACCTCGCCCGAAAACTGAAAATTTTCTTTGCGGCTCGCCATTTCATGAGGTGAGCCGCAAAATTTTTGCCGAGTGCGTCTTTTTTTGTCAAATCTGTTGACTTTTTTGCGGATTAGCTCTATATTAATACTTACTATATTTTTGATGTGCGGTTTGCATCGTATTCTTTTGAGAGAGGGGCTGCATAATTGAAAAAAAATGTCATTATCGATCTGAAACACATCTCCGTCAAACTGGGTGATAATCAGGTGCTCGACGATCTGAGCCTTTATATAAGGGACAGGGAGTTTATCACGCTGTTGGGTCCGTCTGGCTGCGGAAAGACTACTATTCTGCGCGTCATTGCCGGTTTCCTCGAACCCGATGAGGGGGATGTCATATTTGAGGATAAAAAAATCAATGGTGTGCCGCCTCATAAGAGGCAGGTTAACACCATTTTTCAGCGTTACGCGCTTTTCCCGCACCTGAACGTCTATGAAAATGTGGCGTTCGGTCTGCGCATAAAGAAAGCGCCGGAGAGCGAGATTGAAAAGACTGTCAGCAAAATGCTGTCTATCGTCAACCTCAGCGGCTTTGAAAAGCGCAACATAAATTCACTCTCGGGCGGTCAGCAGCAGAGGGTGGCGATAGCCCGTGCCCTTGCGGTCAAGCCGCGCGTGCTTCTGCTCGATGAGCCGCTCGGCGCGCTCGATCTCAAATTGAGACGCGAGATGCAGGTCGAGCTCAAGAAGATTCAGCAGCAGATGGGCATAACATTTATATATGTCACCCACGATCAGGAGGAGGCTCTCACGATGTCTGATACCGTCGTCGTGCTCAACCAGGGCTATATCCAGCAGATCGGCACTCCCGTTGACATTTATAACGAGCCCACGAACGCTTTCGTCGCCGATTTCATAGGCGAGAGCAATATCATAGACGGCGTTATGATCAGAGACCGCCTCGTGCGTATCCTCGGCGCGGAGTTCGTCTGCGTCGATGAGGGCTTCGGCGAGAATATGCCTGTCGATGTCGTCATAAGACCCGAGGATGTCGTCCTGACTCCGCCCTCGCAGGGCGAGCTCAAGGGCGTTGTCACCGATATAATATTCAAGGGCGTGCATTATGAGATGCATGTTATGGTGAACGGATACGAGTGGCTCGTCCACAGCACCGTCTCCACTCCCATCGGAGCGGAGGTGGGTCTCAGCGTTGAACCCTCGAACATCCAGATCATGAACAAACCCGAGTCCGAGGACGAGGAGGTGTTCAACGCCGATGCGTAAAAAACTTATGGCAGGGCCGTATCTTCTGTGGATGCTGGTCTTTACGATAGTGCCGCTGCTGTTCGTTTTTTATTACGGCTTCACTTCTTCGGACGGCACGTTCACTTTTTCAAACATAACAGCGATTTTTGAAAAGATTCATATCCAGGCGCTCGGGCTGTCCCTGCTGCTCGCAGTGATAACAACGGCGGTGTGCCTGCTGTTCGCTTATCCGCTCGCGTTGATACTCAGCAAAAGCGCCGCGAAAAACCGCAGCTTCGTTATATTCATTTTCATCCTGCCCATGTGGATAAACTTCCTGCTCAGGATAATAGCTATAAGGATGCTGCTCTCGGATAACGGTATTCTCAACTATATCCTCTCGGCGCTGAATCTGCCGAATTTCAGTATCATGTATACCCCGGCGGCGATAGTTATCGGTATGGTCTATGACTATTTCCCGTTCATGGTTCTGCCGATTTACAATGCCCTTATAAAAATTGATCACAATCTTCTCGACGCCGCGGGCGACCTAGGCGCGACCCCGGCGAGGACTTTCCGCAAGATAATCTTTCCGCTCTCCGTGCCCGGCGTTATAAGCGGCATCACGATGGTGTTCGTGCCGAGCATCTCGGAGTTCGTTATCGCCGATATTCTCGGCGGCGGTAAGGTTCTGCTCATAGGCAATATCATCGAGCAGGAGTTCAACCAAGGCAACAACTGGCATCTCGGCTCCGGCATCTCGATAGTGCTCATGATATTCATCTTCGTCAGCATGATGATCGGCGAGATGAAAGGCTCGGGAGAGGAGGCGTCGCTGTGGTAAAATTCAGACACTTCCTCGAAAAGTTTTATGTGGCGATAATCTTCGTCCTGCTCTATCTGCCGATAGCCGTTCTGACAGTCATGTCGTTCAACAATTCGCGCTATATGAAATGGGGCGGCTTCACCCTCAGGTGGTACGAAGATCTGTTCACGAGCGGACCCATTATGGAGGCTCTGCGCAACACTCTTCTGCTCGCTCTGCTCTCGGCGCTGATAGCAACGGCGGTCGGCACTCTCGCCTGCGTGGGTATTCTCTATATGAGAAAGCGCAGTCAGTCCGCAATAATGAGCGTCAACAACATTCCGCTTCTCAATGCCGATATCGTAACGGGCATCGCGCTGATGCTGCTCTTTGTGCGCATGTTCGGCAATCTCAATTTCACGACCATGCTCATAGCGCATATCAGCTTCAATATTCCCTATGTCGTCCTCAATGTCCTGCCAAAGCTCCGTCAGCGCGACAGAAACACATATGAGGCGGCGGTCGACCTCGGCGCAACGCCGGTTCAGGCGTTTTTCAAGGTGATAGTCCCGGATATTTTTCCGGGCATCCTCTCGGGCTTCCTTATGGCGTTCACCATGTCGCTCGATGATTTCACCATCACTTATTTCACCAAGGGCGCGGGAATAAAGACGCTCTCGATAATAATCTATACCGAGCGCAAGCTCGGCAACCAGCCTGAGCTCTATGCTCTGTCAACTATAATCTTCCTCATCGTGCTTATCGTGCTGTTCGTTGTCAACCGTATCAGCATTAAAAAGGAGAAAAGCGCGGCAAAGGGAAAAAACTATTGATGGGGGACGAAAAATGAAAAAATCTGTTTTTGTAAGAATTGCGGCGGCAGTTATGGCAATTGTGCTCTGCCTCTGCTCCATGGGCGCGCTCGCGGGCTGCACCAAGACCCGCAGCATAAATGTGCTCGTCTACGGCCAGTATATCGACCTCGATGTTATCTCGAACTTCAAAAAAGAGAACGGCATCAAAGTCAATGTCGATGAGTGCGACACTCCTGAGGAGCTTTATAACAAAGCGGTCAACGGCGACCAGTCGTATGACCTCATCTGCACCTCGGATTATATAATCGAGCGTTTTATTAAAGAGAACAGACTCTCCGAGCTCAACTTCGACAACATTCCGAATATCAAGAATATCGGCGAAGTTTATCTCGAGAAGTCAAAATCTTTCGACCCCGAGAACAAGTATTCCGTCCCGCATTTCTGGGGCACAGTCGGCGTTATCTATAACACCAAGATGGTCTCCGAAGAGGATGCGAAGAGCTGGAAGATGTTCTTCAACGAGAAGTATTCCGGAAAGATAATCATGTCCAACAGCATCCGCGACTCCTTCCTTGTTGCGCTTGAGGCTCTCGGCTATTCGCTCAACACCACCGACAAGGCTCAGATAGACGAGGCGAAGCAGCTGCTTATCAAGCAGAAGCCGATGCTCAAGGCGTATCTTGTCGAGACCGAGGCTCGCGACGCGATGATAAGCGGCGAGGCTGCGATGGCTCTCGTCTATAACGGCGAAGCTTATCTCGCTATCGAGGGCGACGAGGAGCAGAACATCAGCGGCAACCCCGATCTGAAGTTCACAATTCCCGAGGAGGGCACGAACTTCTGGATCGATTCGTGGGCCATCCCGACTTACAGCTCGAACAAGGCTGACGCCGAGGCGTTCATCAACTACCTCTGCGGAGTTGAAGCGGCGAAGAAGAACTTCGAGTATATCTATTATTCGACTCCGAACCAGGCTCTCTACAATGAGCTTGATCCCGAGGTTCAGCAGGATGAGGATATCTTCCCGTCCCGCGAGGTTATCGACAAAGGCGAGGTTTATCACGACCTCGGAGCCGATCTCGACGCTTATTACAGCGCCGCATGGAAAGAAATAAAGTCATAATAAATAGCCGGGGTGCGGACTGCCGTGCCCCGGAATTTCTGTAAGAAAGGGTAATATTCATGCTTATAGATGAACTTGTCGGCTTTTCGAATTTTTACGGCTCCGACCCGTCTCTTGTCCTCGCCGGCGGCGGAAACACCTCCGCAAAGGCGGACGGCAGGATGTGGGTCAAGGGCTCGGGCACGGCTCTTGCGACCATAACGGCGCAGGGCTTTGTTGAAATCGATCTTTCGAAGCTCGGCGAAATATTTGAAAAGAGCTATCCGGATTCCGATTCAGAGCGAGAGGCTCTCGTCCTCCAAGACCTTATGGCGTCGCGCGTTCCGGGCGAGACGAAGCGCCCGAGCGTCGAGACAACGCTCCATGCGCTGTTCCCGCAGACCTATGTCCTGCACCTGCACCCGGCAAAGGTGAACGGCATCACCTGCTCAAAGGGCGGGGAGAGCGCCGCACGCCGGGTGATAGACCGCGATTTCATCTGGATCGAGCAGTGCCGCCCGGGCTATGTGCTGGCAAAGCTCTGCCGCGACAAGATGCTTGAATTTAAGGCTCGCGCGGGCAAAGACTGCGATATGCTCCTGCTCGAAAATCACGGCATATTCGTCGCCGCCGATACGGTCGATGCCCTCGGCGAAAAGCTGAGTTTTGTGCTCGATTCGATTGACCGCAGCCTTTCGGAAAAGCCCGATTTCGATAAAACTCCGACTTTTGATACGGAAGCTCAGCAGGCTCTTCTCTCTGCATTCCCGCAGGATACTGTCTGCCGCGAAGTCCCGTTCGGCGTGTCAAAGAGCTTTGTCGGCTCCGCGGATGCCGCAAATGAGCTTATGCGCCCGTTCACTCCCGACCATATCGTCTATTGCCGCGCCTATCCGCTCTGGCTTGACAGCGTCGGTGAAGCTGATGAAAAAATAAGCGCATATAATAAAAATCACGGCTTCATGCCGCGCGTTATTCTGCTCCGGGGCAGGGGAGCGTTCTGCTTCGGCGAGAGCGAGAAGCGCGCAGCGACTGCCGAGATGCTCTTTGAAGATGCGGCGGATATCGCCGTGTATTCGCGCTCGTTCGGCGGTGCGTCGCATATGACGGAAGAGCTCACGGATTTCATCACAAATTGGGAAGTTGAAGCCTACAGAAGCTCGCAGAACGGCTGAAAAAACGTATTTGAGGCGGCAAAGTGAAATCTGTTTTAATTTTTCGTGAAATATTGCCCGTAAAGCTTGAAATACCTACTCAAATAAGTTAAAATATTAACAAATAAAAAGAGCTCAGAAGAGCCGGAGACCATGTGGTCTCTCAATAGATATGGGGGAAAAAGAATGTCAGTCAGACTTAACACCTCGTTTGTCGGCGAGGCGGCAGATGCCGCTAAGCTCTCGGCTATTCAGCCGGAGATAACCGCCGCGCATGAAAAGCTTCATAACGGCACGGGCGCAGGCAATGCGTTCCTCGGCTGGGTTGACCTTCCCGTCAACTATAACAAGGAAGAGTTCGCCAGAATAAAGGCCGCCGCAGAGAAGATAAAGAAGGATTCCGAGATACTTATAGTTATCGGCATCGGCGGATCTTACCTCGGTGCAAGAGCCGCTATCGAGTTCGTGAAGTCCCAGAAATATAACGATGTCGCCGCCGATACTCCGAAGATTTACTTCGCCGGCAACACAATAAGTTCCTCAACCCTTGCCGAGCTTATCGATATCTGCAAGGATAAGGACTTTTCCGTCAATGTTATCTCGAAGTCCGGAACGACCACCGAGCCCGCGCTCGCGTTCCGTATTTTCAGAGACCTGCTCATCAAGAAGTACGGCAAGGACGGCGCAAAGGGCCGCATCTATGCCACTACCGATAAATCAAAGGGCGCGCTTCGCAATATGTCCGACGAAGAGGGCTATGAGACTTTCGTAGTTCCCGATAACGTCGGCGGCAGATATTCCGTGCTCACCGCAGTCGGCCTGCTTCCGATAGCGGTCGCCGGAATCGATATCGACGCACTTATGAAGGGCGCCGCAGACGCGAGAGAGCAGTATATGTCGCCCGAACTTGACAAGAACGACTGCTATCGCTATGCCGCTATCCGCAACATTCTCTACAGAAGCGGCAAGAAGATCGAAATGATGGCCGCCTATGAGCCGGACTACACCATGATGTGCGAGTGGTTCAAGCAGCTTTTCGGCGAGAGCGAGGGCAAGGAGCACAAGGGAATCTTCCCGGCTTCGGCGATATTCTCGACCGACCTCCACTCTCTCGGCCAGTACATACAGCAGGGCGAACGCTCGCTGTTCGAGACCGTTGTCACATTTGCTCAGCCTAAGCGCGATCTTGTTATCGAGGCTACCGCTGACAATGAGGACGGACTCAACTTCCTCGCAGGCAAGCATATGTCCGAGGTCAACCGCAAGGCGTTCGAGGGAACGGTTCTTGCGCATACCGACGGCGGCGTGCCCAACATCCTCCTCGATGTCGACAAGATGGATGAGTACAATCTCGGCTGGCTCATCTACTTCCTCGAGAAGGCATGCGGAATTTCCGGCTATGTCCTCGGAGTCAATCCGTTCGACCAGCCCGGCGTTGAAAGTTATAAGCTCAATATGTTCGCACTCATGGGCAAGCCCGGATATGAGGAGCGCCGTGCTGAGCTTGAAAACAGAATAAATTTTTAGGAGGAATTCTTAAATGGTTTCTTTGATTACAGGACGCAAAGGATCGGGCAAGACAAAACGTCTCATCGAGCAGGTCAACAAGGCTGTTGAAGCTTCCAGCGGCAACGTTGTCTGCGTTGAGAAAGAAAGGCTTCTGACTTACGATATCAACTATCGTGCAAGACTCATCGAGACTGATTTCTACAAGGTCAGCGGCTACAAGGCGTTTTACGGCTTCCTCAGCGGTATCTGCGCAGGTGACCACGATATAACCGATATCCTCATCGACGCAACTCTGCGCATCGGCGGCAGAGATTATGATGAGCTTGCAGTTTTCCTTGAGAAGGTCAAGGAGCTGAGCGATATCACCGAGAAGAACTTCGTCTTCACCGTTTCGGCTGACGATGAGGAGCTTCCCGAGAAGATTTTTGACTTCTGCCAGAAACTTTAAGAGAAAAAAGTCTAAAAAACTGAAGTTTTTATTGACAAAACCCGCGCAGGAAGATATAATACTTTCTGCGCGGATTTAAGTAACCGCAAGGTGAATGCTATGTTTATTGAGTTAGAACCCATTTTCAATAATATCGGCGCGTCCGTTCCGTTTGATTATGAGATGGACATGTCCGATGAGGAGTTCTGGGCGGGCAAGCCTTTTCAGAAGGCAGTGCGCGTCAAAGGCGAGGCGGTCAACCGCGCCGGCATAGTCTGCATCGAGGCTCGGGCGACGGTTGAAGTGTTTACGGACTGCGACCGCTGCGCTTCATCGATAGACCGCGTTTTCGACATTCCCGTTTCGCACACTCTCGTGACCTCGCTCAACGATGAGGAGAACGACGAGCTGATTCTTGTTGAGGATATGCATTTTGAGCTTGATCCTCTTGTGCGGGAGGATATTTTCCTCACCCTGCCCAGCAAGATTCTGTGCAAAGAGGATTGCAAAGGCGTCTGCCAGTTCTGCGGCGCCAACCTCAATGAAGGCCAATGCAGCTGCAAAAAGCCCGTAGACCCGCGTCTCGAGGCTCTCAAACAGCTTTTGGATAATTAAAAGGATTTTTTCCACATTCAATGCACTAGTATTAAGGAGGTGCTCAACATGGCGGTACCCAAGAGAAGAGTATCAAGCGCAAGACGAGACAAGAGACGTTCCAACGTTTGGAAGATGGACGCTCCCGAGCTCGTTAAGTGCCCGCAGTGCGGGGAGTACAAGAGACCCCACAGAATATGCCCCGAGTGCGGCTATTACAACGGCAAGCAAGTGATTAAGAAGGACGCGTGAGCCCTTTGAAACACACGCAAGTCAAATATGACTCGTAAAGCGGCCGGTATCGGCGGCTTAAAGCGTTAACTGCTAAGCTGAGGTTCCGCCTCGGCTGTGCTTCGTACAAGTCATGAATGCGGAGAGGTAGAGGAGGATGAGCCTTCTCTGCCTTTTTGATTTTTATAAGCGTAAATGCTGCTTATAATAATCCCAAAACTTTGAAAGGAAGCGGTATCGGCGAAAGCCGTTTGCCGCGCGGTCATAAATATGTCAAAACCGGTTGTTGCAATCGTCGGCAGACCCAATGTCGGCAAATCGACCCTGTTCAACAAGCTCGTCGGAGCACGTCTGAGCATAGTCGACGATACCCCCGGCGTCACCCGCGACAGAATCTACGGAGACTGCGAGTGGGGCAACAGAACGCTGCTGCTCGTCGATACGGGCGGCATTGAGCCCTATTCGGACGATATAATTTTAAAGCAGATGCGCCGCCAGGCTCAGCTGGCTATCGACAGCGCGGATGTTATAATTCTCGTCACTGATGTGCGCTCCGGCGTTGTCTCGACCGACAGCGAGGTCGCGTCCATGCTCCAGAAGAGCGGCAAGCCGATAGTTCTCTGTGTCAACAAGTGCGACACCGTCGGCGAACCTCCCGCGGAGTACTATGAATTTTATAATCTCGGTCTCGGCGATCCTATAGCCGTCTCGTCCGTCCACGGAATGGGCACGGGCGATCTGCTCGACGCCGTCTGCGAGCATCTGCCGCCCGCCGACGAAGAGGAAGAAGAGGACGACACCATCAAGGTCGCCGTTATCGGCAAGCCCAATGTCGGGAAGTCGTCGCTCGTCAACGCCATTTTGGGCGAGGACAGAATGATAGTCTCCGATATCGCGGGCACTACCCGCGACGCAACGGATTCTTATGTGGAAAATGAATACGGCAAGTTTGTCTTTATAGATACCGCAGGTCTGCGCAGAAAGAGCCGCGTCTATGACGCTATCGAAAAATATTCCGTCATAAGAGCAAGAATGGCTGTTGAACGCGCGCAGGTATGTGTTATAATGATAGATGCGGTGGAGGGCTTCACCGAGCAGGATTCCAAAGTCGCGGGTATCGCGCACGAGCTCGGCAAGGCTTGCATAATCGCAGTCAACAAGTGGGATGCCGTCGAAAAGGACGGCAAGACCATGGACTCTTACCGCAAAAAGCTGACGAACGACTTCTCGTTTATGTCATACGCCCCGATAATTTTTATCTCGGCAAAAACGGGACTCAGGCTCGACAGACTGTTTGAGCTCATCAAATATGTTGACGATCAGAACGCCATGCGTATCTCGACCGGCCGCCTCAACGACCTGCTCGCCGATGCCACGGCGCGCGTCCAGCCGCCGACAGATAAGGGCAGAAGACTCAAGATATTCTATATGACTCAGGCTTCGACCCGTCCGCCGACATTCGTCTGCTTCGTCAACCGCAAGGATCTGTTCCATTACAGCTACCAGCGATATATCGACAATCAGATTCGCTCCGTATTCGGTCTTGAGGGCACCCCGACGCGCATGATAATCAGAGAAAGGGAATCAAACAAGAAATGATAGTTCTCGGTATCGATCCCGGATATGCAATCGTCGGCTGCGGCGTTGTGGAATATAAAAACAACCACTTCACCATGCTCGATTACGGCGCGGTGACAACGCCCGCAGGGATGCCGTTCAACATTCGCCTTGAGCGCATATATGACGGCGTGTCGGAGCTTATGGAGAAGTATAAACCAGAAGCGATGTCGATAGAAAAACTTTTTTATAACAACAACGCGAAAACGGTTATCGATGTCAGCCAGGCGAGGGGAGTCCTCGTTCTCGCCGCGCAGAAGCACCGTATCCCGATTTTTGAGTATACACCCCTGCAGGTCAAACAGAGCGTCGTCGGTTACGGACGCGCTGAGAAGAAGCAGGTGCAGGAGATGACGAGGATAATCCTCAATCTCGAAAAAATCCCGAAGCCCGATGATGCCGCCGACGCGCTCGCTATGGCGGTCTGCCACTGCCATTGCAGCGGCTCGGTCATGGGCAGACTCAGCCAGTACAGATAAAGGAGAGCAGTATGTTTTACAGTATCACCGGTCAAGTGGTCTATACCGATGCCACGAGCGTCGCGGTCAGCTGCGGCGGCGTTGCGTTCAATTGCAGTGCCACTGCCAATACCTTGAAAAATATAGGCACTATAGGCGATACGGTCACGCTCTATACCTATCTCAATGTCCGCGAGGACGCGCTCGATATGTTCGGCTTTTATGATAAGGATGAGCTTGATTGCTTCAAACTGCTCATAAATGTTACCGGCGTCGGCCCGAAAGCCGCCCTTGCGATACTCTCTCAGCTGACTCCGAACAGGCTCGCTGTCTGCGTCGCCTCGGGTGATACAAAGGCGATAACCGCGGCTCAGGGCGTGGGAGCAAAGCTTGCTCAGAGAGTCGTGCTTGAACTTAAAGATAAACTGAAATCATATATATCTTCCGAAAACCGCGAGGAGCTCGCCGCGATAAACGCCGCCGCGTCATCGAGCGCAGGCGAGGAAGCGGTCGATGCCCTTGTCATGCTCGGTTATACAAAGACCGAAGCGGCTTCGGCGGTCGGCAGGCTCGATCAGTCGCTCTCGTCAGAAGAACTGATAAAACAGGCTCTGCGCCTTATTTCAAAGAATATATAATGAGAGAAAGGAGACGGCTCTATGGATATGGATACTGAAAACCGCATAGTTACCCCCGATCTCTCGCCTGAGGATACCGACCTTGAGTTTTCCCTGCGCCCGCGCCAGCTGACCGATTATATCGGCCAGGATAAGGCGAAAGAGAACCTCTCGGTCTATATCGAGGCCGCCCGCCGCAGAGGCGACTGCCTCGACCATGTTCTGCTTTACGGCCCTCCCGGACTCGGCAAAACGACCCTCGCGGGCATAATAGCGAACGAAATGAACGTCAATCTCCGCGTGACCTCGGGCCCCGCGATAGAGAAGCCCGGCGACCTTGCCGCACTGCTGACGAACCTCAATGACGGAGATGTGCTCTTCGTCGATGAGATACACCGTCTGTCACGCTCGGTCGAAGAGGTGCTCTATCCCGCCATGGAGGACAGCGCGATAGATATAATTATCGGCAAAGGCCCTTCGGCGCGTTCGATAAGACTTGACCTGCCGCATTTCACCCTTGTCGGTGCAACGACGAGAGCGGGTCAGCTCAGCGCGCCCCTGCGCGACCGCTTCGGCGTTATTCTCCGCCTTGAGATGTATACGCCCGAGCAGCTCTCGCAGATAGTCACGCGCTCCGCCGGAATCCTCGGCATCGAGATGGATCCGAGCGGCGCTGGCGAGATAGCCTCGCGCTCGCGCGGTACTCCGCGAATCGCAAACAGATTCTTGAAGCGCGTGCGCGACTTCGCCCAGGTCATGGGCGACGGCGTAATAACCCGCGAAACAGCCTCAATGGCGCTCGACCGCATGGAGGTCGATGCCCTCGGGCTTGATTCGATAGACAGACTTGTCCTCACTACGATGATAAGAAACTACAACGGCGGTCCCGTGGGACTCGAGACGATAGCCGCGGCAGTTGGCGAAGAGGCGATAACGATTGAGGATGTCTATGAACCTTACCTCATGCAGATCGGCTTTCTCAGCAGAACTCCGCGCGGACGCACGGTTACTCCCGCCGCTTACAGGCATCTCGGCATAGCAATGCCGGGTCAACAGCAGTTCGATATCTGATAATTGGAGGTTTAGTTATGGGAAGACTTTTTGGAACAGACGGCGCAAGAGGCGTTGCAAACAGCGAGCTTACTTGCGAACTCGCCATGAAAATCGGCAGAGCTACCGCCATGGTGCTCACCGACAGCACGCATAAAAGACCCCGCGTGCTTATAGGCATGGATACCCGCGCATCATCGGAGATGCTTGAGGCCGCCATTAGCGCAGGTCTTTGCTCCGTCGGCGCAGATGTTCTGCTCCTCGGCGTCGTGCCGACCCCGGCAGTGGCGTTCCTTGTTCAGAAATATCAGTACGATGCGGGCATAATGATTTCCGCCTCGCACAACCCCTGCGAATATAACGGCATAAAGATATTCAAGTCCGACGGATATAAGCTCCCCGACGCGCTCGAGGAGGAGATCGAGGCGATAATCCTCGATGAGACCGTCGTTCCGCCCGTCAAAATAGGCGGCGATGTCGGCAGAATTACAACTTCCGAAATGCCGATTTTCGATTATATAACCCACCTGTGCTCGACCGTTGATTACAGGTTCAACAACATGAAGATAGCCCTCGACTGCGCCAACGGCTCTTCGAGCATAACCGCTCCCGAGTTCTTCATGCAGATGGGCGCCGAGTGCGATGTGCTCTCAAACAAGCCGGACGGCGTCAATATCAATGACAACTGCGGCTCGACTCACCTCGAGAATCTTCAGAAATATGTCGTTGAGCACGGACTTATGGCAGGCTTCGCATTCGACGGCGACGCCGACAGACTTCTTGCAGTCGATGAAAACGGCGATGTCGTTGACGGCGATAAGATAATCGCCATCTGCGCCAAGGATATGAAAGAGCGCGGTGAGCTTGATGGCGACGCGGCAGTTGTCACCGTCATGAGCAACATGGGCTTCCACAAGTTCTGCGCCGACAATGATATTCACTGTGAGATAACGAAGGTCGGCGACCGCTATGTCCTCGAGCGTATGCTCGAAAAGGGCTATGCAATAGGCGGCGAGCAGTCCGGACATGTCATTTTCCTGCATCATTCGACCACCGGTGACGGCGAAGTGACCGCCGCTCAGGTGCTCCAGACCATGAAGCGCACCGGAAAGTCGCTCTCCGAGCTTGCAAAGTGCATGGAGGTCTATCCGCAGGTGCTCAAGAACGTCAGAGTCTCCAACATCGGCAAGGTGCGTTTTTCAAGCGATGAGGAGATAAAGAAAGCCATAGCAAAGGCTGAGACTGAGCTCGGCGAGGACGGACGCGTGCTCGTCAGGGTGTCAGGCACCGAGCCGCTCGTCAGAGTCATGCTCGAGGGCAAGGATGAAAAGCTTATCGAAAAGCTCTGCGACGAGATTGCCGAGGTCGTCAGAGAGAGACTTATATAACAGGAGCGCGGAATCCCGCGCCGGAGAGGAAAAGATATGCGCGTTGCCGATAAATGGAAGGATTATGAGCTGCTCGACTGCTCTTCGGGTCAGAGGCTCGAACGCTGGGGAGATGTCATACTTATAAGACCCGATCCCCAGGTCATCTGGAAAACAGAAAAGACCCATCCGCTCTGGTATAAGGCGCACGCAGTCTATAACCGTTCATCTTCGGGCGGCGGAAAGTGGGATATCAGAAGAAAGATTCCCGATGCGTGGAAGATAAAATACGGCGATCTCTCGTTTATGGTCAAACCCATGGGCTTCAAGCATACGGGCGTTTTCCCGGAGCAGGCAGTCAACTGGGATATGACCGCCGAGATAATCAGAAAAGAGCGCAGACCTCTGCGCGTGCTGAATCTTTTCGCCTATACGGGCGCTGCGACGATTTCGGCTCTCAACGCCGGCGCGCATGTCACCCATGTCGATGCCTCAAAGGGCATGGTCGCCTGGGCGAAGGAGAATGCCGCAGTCAGCGGTCTTGCAAATGAGCCCGTGCGCTGGCTCGTTGACGACTGCATGAAGTTTGTCGAGCGCGAGATACGCCGCGGCAACAAATACGATATTATTATCATGGATCCGCCGTCTTACGGAAGAGGACCGGGCGGCGAGGTCTGGAAGCTCGAGGATGCGGTTTATGACTTTGCGTCGCTGTGTACCGCCGTGCTGTCGGACGATCCCGTTATGGTGCTCATCAACTCTTACACAACGGGACTTTCTGCGTCCGTCATGCAGTATATACTCGGCAGTACAGTGTCGCCGCTGTTCGGCGGCAAGGTGACCTCCGATGAGATAGGTCTGCCCGTCACAGCCTCGGGGCTCGTTTTGCCCTGCGGCGCAAGCGCAGTGTGGAGAAGATAAAAATGAGCGAGAAGTTTATTGAATTTAAAAATGTAACTTATACCTATGAGCCGGAGGAGCAAGGCGAAGCCAAGCCCTCTCCGGCACTTTGCAATATAGACCTCACCGTCAACCGCGGCGAATTTGTCGCGGTTCTCGGTCATAACGGCTCCGGCAAGAGCACCCTCGCGAAGCTGACGAATGCTATTTTGGTGCCTGAGAGCGGCACAGTTACCGTTGACGGCATCGACACTTCGGATGAGGACAGGCTCACGGATATCCGCCGCAAGGTCGGCATGGTGTTCCAAAATCCCGATAACCAGATAGTCGCGACTATCGTCGAGGACGATGTGGCGTTCGGACCCGAAAATCTCGGCGTAGCCCCCGATGAGATACGCCGCAGGGTCGACGATGCCCTCAAGGCGGTCGGGATGTACGATTACCGCCTGCGCGAGCCGCATAAGCTTTCCGGCGGTCAGAAACAGCGCGTGGCTATCGCCGGCATAATTGCCATGCAGACGGGCTGCATCGTGCTCGATGAACCTACGGCGATGCTCGACCCGCGCGGCAGGCGTGAAGTATTTGACACAGTCCGCCGCCTGAACCGCGAGATGGGCATAACCGTCCTTTTTGTTACGCATTTCATGGACGAGGCAGTCAAGGCTGACCGCGTCATAATTATAGATTCCGGGCGACTCTGCCTCGACGGTACGCCGCGCGAGGTGTTTTCCCAGACCGATGTCCTGCGCCGCTGCGGACTCGATGTGCCGCAGAGCACCGAGCTGTGCCACCGCCTCATCGAAAAGGGGATAGACCTGCCCGGCGATATCCTTGACGCCGACGAGTGCGTCGAGGCGCTTTCAAAAATAATGGAGGTGAGCCGATGACAGTGCTTGAAACAGAAAATCTCACCCACTATTATGAAAACGGCATGGCTGGAGCCGTCGCCGCTATCGAGAATATAAATGTGAAGTTTGAAAAGGGCGAAATAGTCGGAATAATCGGTCATACCGGCTCTGGCAAGAGCACCCTTCTTCAGCATCTCAACGGACTTCTGAAGCCCGATTCCGGCAGAGTTCTGCTCTGCGGCGAGGATATCAACAAAGATAAGCGCACCCTGCGCGCTGCAAGGTTCAGGGTTGGGCTTTGCTTCCAGTATCCTGAGTATCAGCTCTTTGAAGAGACCGTCTATAAAGATATCTCGTTCGGACCGAAAAATATGGGACTCGACAGCGCGGAGATTGACCGCCGCGTGCGCCGCGCCGCCGAATTTGTCGGACTTAGCGAAGAGCATCTGAAAAAATCTCCGTTCGATCTTTCGGGCGGCGAAAAACGCCGCGCCGCAATAGCGGGCGTTATGGCGATGGAGCCCGAAGTGCTCATTCTCGATGAGCCTACCGCGGGACTCGACCCACGCGGCAGAGAGGTCATTCTCTCGCTTGTCCGCACTTATCGCGAGCAGACCGGGAGCACTGTTATCCTTGTTTCCCACAGCATGGAGGATGTCGCCAAGACCGCCGACAAAGTCCTGGTGCTCAACCATTCCCATGTTGCGATGTTCGGCACTGTGCCCGAGGTCTATTCCCGCACGGACGAGCTTGAAGAGATGGGGCTCACCGTTCCGCAGATAACAAAAATATTCAGATCGCTGTACGACAGGGGCTTTGATGTCTCTCCGTCCGTGTTCACGGTAAGTCAGGGCGCGGACGAGCTCATGCGCTATTTTGAGGGGAGGGGAATGGTATGATAAGCGATATCACTATCGGCCAGTATTATTCCGGCACCTCCGTCATTCACCGCATGGACGCGCGCATGAAATTTGTGCTCACAATGGCGCTTATAGTCATTCTTTTCGTGTGCAGGAATTTCTATTCCCTCGCGCTCGGACTCATTTTCGTCGTGGCAACTCTTCTTCTTTCAAAAGTTCCGATGAAGATGATGTGGCGCAGCATAAAGCCGCTCGTTATCCTCATGCTCTTCACCGCCGTCATCAATGTTTTCTATAACCGCGGCGGCGAGACACTCGTCTCATTTTGGAAAATAACCATAACGACCACAGGCGTTTATACCGCGATATTCACTACCGTGCGTATAATCCTGCTCGTTGTCGTCAGCTCGCTGCTGACTTATACAACCACGCCCACTATGCTCACCGACGCGCTGGAGCGTCTGCTCTCGCCTTTGAAAGTGATAAAAGTGCCGGTGCATACTCTCGCCATGATAATGACGCTCGCTCTGCGCTTTATCCCCGTGCTTATCGAGGAGATCGAGCGCATAATGAACGCGCAGAAAGCGCGCGGAGCGGATCTTGAAACAGGCGGACTTATAAAGCGCGCCAAGGCACTTATACCGATACTCATTCCGCTGTTTATCTCGTCGTTCCGCCGTGCATATGAGCTGGCGTTCGCCATGGAGTGCCGCTGCTACACCGGCGGCGAGGGCAGAACACGCATGAAGCAGATGAAGCTCGCCGCGCGCGATTTTGTCGCCCTCGGTGTCACAGCCGCTCTGCTTGCGGCTGTAATAGTCCTCAATCATTATCTCGGGCATCTTATCTGATCGGAGTGAAGGCTTTGAAGAATCTGCTCTTTACCCTGCGCTATGACGGCACGGATTATCACGGCTGGCAGGTGCAGGAAAATGCGAATACGGTTCAGCAGACCTTTCAGGATGCCGCCGAGCGTATCTGCGGAGTCCGCGACAATGTCATAGGCTGTTCGCGCACGGATTCCGGCGTCCACGCCGATATGTATTGCTGCAATATGCGCACCGAATCGTCTCTTTCGCCCGAGAAGTGGAAGAGCGCGATGAACGGAGTTCTGCCGCACGATATCGCTGTGACCGACTGCCGCGAAGTGCCGTTTGAGTTTCACGCGCGCTATGACTGCTCCGGCAAGCGATATGTTTACAGGATTTGGAACGCGCAGGAGCGCAACCCTTTTATTTCGAGATATTCTTATCACTATAAATATCCGCTCGATGCGGATTTTTTGAACCGTCAGGCGTCGCAGATGCTCGGGACCCACGATTTTTCGGCGTTCTGCGCGGCGGGTGCCAGCACGGTCGACAATGTCCGCACATTGACCCGCGCCGAGGTCGTGCGCCGAGGCGACGAAGTGCTGATGTACTTTGAGGCGGACGGCTTTTTATATAACATGGTCAGGATAATGGTCGGTACGCTTCTCGATATTTCGAGGGGCAGGATAGCGGCAGATTCGCTGCCTGATATAATTTCATCGCTCAGCAGAGACAGAGCGGGGGCGACTGCGCCCGCCTGCGGACTCTGCCTTGAGCAGGTTTTCTATAACGGCAAAGACTAAAAAAACGGGGGTGCGGCAAGTTGGCAGAGAAAAAGGGCAAGAAGAAAAACAGCGCAAAGAAACTCATAAGCGGACTCTTTGCGAAGAAAAAGACGAATAAACCCACACAAAACGGCAGGAAGAAAACAAAGAATTCCAAGCGCGAGACGATAATAATTGTTGTATTGACTCTGCTTGCGGTCGGCGCGGTCGTCTTTTTTGCCGCGCGCTCGTTCGGCGGCATGAAATATAACGATGTCGAGGATTCGGCAAAGCAGCTGATATCAGCGTCCGGCACGGGAGCGGGATATCCATATAAAATAAGCTCGGCGGATGTGCTCGATATGACACCGTTCAAGTCGAATATCGCCCTGCTGACCCGCGATTCCGTGGTCGTGCTCAATTCCTCCGCCAAGGAGGTCGCGCGCCTCGAGCATAACTATTCCGACCCGGATATGGTGGTCTATAAAGGCAGAGCGCTGGTCTATGACCGCACATCCGGCGATTTCACTTTGATGAATTCGAGCAAGATTCTGGGCGACGGCAACACAGGCTCACCAATTTATACCGCCGCCATGGGCAAGGACGGCACAATAGCGTTCTCGCTCAAAACTTCCGCAGCTCAGAGCGAGCTGTGCGTATATAATCACAAGTTAGAAAAGATATTTGCATGGGAGTGTGCGCAGGAGAAGATATTTGATATCTCGATAGCCCCCAACGGCAAGAGCGCCGCGCTGATACTCGTCGGCTCCGAAAACGCCGTTACATATTCGCGCCTTGTCGTGCTGAGCTTCAAAAAAGATAATCCGGTAGTCACCGACATAAAATATGACAACACATTGCTCTTCGATGTCATATATAATTCGAGCACCAGCATAATAGCCTATTCGACCGATTTCAAAACGACCGTGACGAAAAAAGGTCACAAAGAGGATTACTCTTTCGGCAGCAACACTCTGGCTCACGAGTCCGCGTCGGATTCGGGCAGAAGCGCCGTCGTGCTCTATGAATACGCCAACGAGGAGAAGCCGAAAGTCGTGGCTTTCGACAGGCGCTCAAAGCTTCTGTTCGAACGCAGCTTCGACAAGAAAATTTATGCGCTCACCTGCACCGATAAATATGTCGCCGTGCTGTTTGACGACGGCGTTGAACTGATATCTTCAAGCGGCGAGACCGCAAAGACCGTCTCCGCCGGCAAAAACGGCAAAAGGGTCATCTGCGCGGGCAGCGACGTGTATGTGCAATATGCGTCAAATATCACAAAAAATTAACAACCGCTTAATAATAAAAGGTTTGCCACTGTGCATAGCGTGTGATATAATTGAAAAAACAGCGAACAGGGGGGATAAGTCTTGGATTTTATAGTCGATTTTTTAATAGTCGCAGTGTTTGCGCTGTGCATTTTCGTCGGCGTCAAAAACGGGCTTATCCGCTCGATTATAGGACTCGTCGTGGTCGCCGCGGCGGCTGCGCTCGCCGTATGGCTGAGCGAACCCGTCGCAAGCGGTATATATGACCTGTTTATAAAAAAGAGCCTTGAAACTGCCGTGGCGGCTCAGCTGCCCGATATGTCCTCGGCTCAGCTCACCTCGCAGAATGTGCAGGAAGTTATATCTTCTCTGCCCGCCGCCATTGTCAAAGCGGCTCAGAGCATGGGCGTTGATATCGCCGCGATATCCGAAAAGGCGGGCTCTGTCGATCTGAGCGCGTCGAATATCGCCGCCGAAATCTGCGACAGTGTCGCGAAGCCTATCGCTGTCGCCGTACTTAAAGTTTTGAGCTTCGCCGTCATTTTCTTTGTCTGCGACTTCTTTCTTCAGATTGCCGCCAAGGCTGTATGTAAGCTGTTTGAACTGCCCGTTATCCGCTCCGTCAACCGCACTCTCGGCGGTGTTTTCGGAGCTTTGAAGGGCGTGTTCGTCGCCGTGTTTGCCTGTCTGCTGCTCGATGCCGCCGCGTCCTTTGCGCCCGGCACGCAGTTCGCCTCGGCAGTCGGCGCATCCAAACTCGTGAGTTTGATCGTTTCAACCGATATATTTTCGCGGTTGATAACGGTTTGATATTTCCGTCCCCGCACAGGGAGGAACATATTTGAGGAGGATAACTATGGTAAAAAATCTGTTTAAGGGCTGTCTGACTGTCCCGAATCTGCTCTCGCTTATAAGAATCTTTCTTATACCCGCATTCGCCGTGCTCTATTATAAAGGTCATATCGGCTGGGCAGTGCTCATGCTCGCGCTTTCCGGCATCAGCGATTTCCTCGACGGAAAAATCGCCCGCCGCTTCAATCAGGTCAGCGAGCTCGGCAAGATACTCGATCCCGTCGCAGATAAGCTGACTCAGATAACGATCGCAGTCATGCTCTACATAGCTTTCCGCAGCTGCAACGATCAGCTGATGGTCGCTTTCAGCTGGGTATTTCTCGTGTTCCTCGCCAAAGAGGCGGTCATGGTTATCGGCGGAGCTATAATGATAGCCTGCGGCATCAAGCCCGGCGCGGCCGAGATATACGGCAAGGTCGCAACCTTCGTGTTCTATCTTGTTATGCTCGTCATAATCGGCTTCGGCCCCGAGATCGGCGCGTTCAGAAATTATTGGACTCTGCCCGACCCCGTTCTCATGGTACTTGTCATAATTTCGGCAATACTTACTATAGTTGCTTTCGCAAGCTATATGCCCGCGACCTACAGACAGGTGAAAGAAAAGCACCAAAGCAGAATGGAAGCGAAGGGCAAAAAATAAACAATCGGAATCCGCAAATGAACCGTGTCAGCGGTGTTTAGTCACATGCGTTCCGATAAAAGTCAAATCAGAATCCCGGAGATTATTTAAATGAAAAAGATGATGTGTTCCAGGTGCGGCAAACGCCCTGCAATGTTCTTCATAACCAAGGTCGAGGGCAACGAGACCAAGCAGGAAGGACTCTGCATGAAATGCGCCATGGAAATGAATATAGGACCCATAAAACAGATAATGGAGAGCATGGGCATCTCGGAGGACGAGGTAGATTCCGTCAGCGACCAGTTCGATGAGCTGTTCGGCGAGGACGGAACAGGCTTTATGCCCGGCGGCGCGGGAACTCTTCCTTTCATGAACCAGTCCGAGCAGGACGACGAAGAAGAGGATGAGGACTCCGACGGCGAGGATGAAATCGACGAGGGTGACAGCGACGATAACAAACCCCAGGTCGGTCCGTTCGGCATCCCTGTTATTAACGCCAAGGGTTCGGGCGAAAAGAAAAAAGGCAAGAAGAAAAAGGGGAGAAAGTTCCTCTCGCTCTATTGCACGGATCTTACGGAAAAAGCCCGCGAGGGTAAAATAGACCGCATCATCGGACGCGATAACGAGATTTACCGTGCGGTGCAGATTCTCTGCCGCCGCTCGAAGAACAACCCCTGCCTTATCGGCGAACCCGGCGTCGGCAAGACCGCTATAGCCGAGGGACTTGCCCTGCGTATAGCCAATGGCGAAGTTCCCGCGAAGCTCGCCAAAAAGGAGATACACCTGCTCGACCTCACAGCTCTTGTCGCCGGCACTCAGTTCAGAGGTCAGTTCGAGAGCCGTATAAAGGGTCTTATAGACGAGGTCAAAAAAGAGGGCAATATAATCCTGTTCATCGATGAGGTGCATAACCTCGTCGGCACAGGCGATGCGGAGGGTTCGATGAACGCCGCGAATATCCTGAAACCCGCCCTTTCGAGAGGCGAGATACAGATAATCGGCGCAACGACCTTCACCGAATACAGAAAATATATCGAAAAGGACGCCGCTCTTGAGCGCCGCCTTCAGCCGATAAAGGTCGAGGAGCCGTCGATAGAGGAGACCTATCAGATGCTCGTCGGCATCAAGGACTATTACGAAAATTTTCACAAGGTCACTATAAGCGACTCGCTCGTCCACAGAGCGGTTGTGCTCTCCGAGCGCTATATAAATGACCGCTTCCTGCCCGATAAGGCTATCGACCTGCTCGATGAGGCCTGCACTTGTGCGAACCTCAGAAACAAGAGCATCAGCGATCTCGAGACCGCCGAGGACGACCTCAAGCTCCTCAACGACCGCCAGCAGGCGATGATGGAGGAGACCGAGAACACCGATTACGAGGGACTGCTCAAAGTCAAAAGCAGTATCGCCGCCAAAGAGAAAGACATCGAAGCGCTGAAGCCTCTCGCCGCCGACAATGCGGTGACTGAGAGCGACATCGCCAGAGTTATCCAGCTCTGGACAGGCATACCCGCAAATAAGATAATGGAGAGCGACCTTACCCGCCTTGCCGATATGGAACAGCATCTCAAAGCGAAGCTTATCGGTCAGGACGAGGCAGTCGAGCTCGTCTGCGCCGCGATAAAGCGCGGCAGAGTGCAGATTAATCCCCGCCGCCGTCCGTCGTCGTTTATCTTCGTCGGACCGACCGGAGTCGGCAAGACCGAGCTTGTAAAACTGCTCTCTCAGGAGCTGTTCAACACTCCCGAGACGCTTATCCGCCTTGATATGTCTGAGTTCATGGAGAAGCACTCCGTCTCGCGTATCATCGGCTCGCCGCCCGGCTATGTCGGCTATGACGAGGCGGGTCAGCTGACCGAAAAGGTGCGCAGAAAGCCCTATTCAGTTATACTCTTCGACGAGATAGAGAAGGCGCATCCCGATGTTATGAACATCCTGCTCCAGATACTTGACGAGGGCAGAATAACCGACGCACAGGGCAGAACGGTCAGCTTCGAAAACACGATAATTATCATGACCTCCAACGCCGGCAGCGAACGCCGTGAGGGAGTAATGGGCTTTGCGAAGAATCAGAGCGATGCCAATAAAGAAAAGGCGCTCAAGGCACTCAGAGAGTTCCTGCGCCCGGAGTTTATCGGCAGAGTTGACGAGATAGTTGTCTTTAACGACCTGACTCCAGAGAACCTCGAGCAGATATCGAATCTCATGCTCTCCGAGCTTGTCGAGCCCCTGCGCGACAAGGGCATCGCGTTCTCGTGGGATGAAAGCGTGCCGAAGCTTATCGCATCGATGTCCGAGGGCGGTCTGCGCGGAGCGCGCGACCTGAGGAACAATATCAGGCGGCAGGTCGAGGATAAGATAGCCAACGCTATTGTTGACCACGCTTCGTCTCCGCTGAGCGAAGTCCGCGCTCTTGTCGAGGACGGAAAAGTAGTTATCGACGCAAAATGATAATCGGGGACTGTCGTGCGGCAGTCCCTTGTTTTATAAAAGTGAGGAGTATTATGGATATTTGTTTTATCTTCGCGCGGAATACCCGCAGTGAGCGCTATGAAAAAGCTTATGTGGAGGCGGCACAATGAAAGTTCTGACTTCATCGCAGATGTTCTCTGCCGAGCAGGCACAGGTAAACAGGGGAATGAGCTTTACCCGCCTGATGGAAAACGCCGGCAGCGCGTGCGCACGAGCTGTAAGAGAGCGCTTTGCCTCTCTTGAGCAGTCGCGCGGACTTGTGTGCGTGCTCTGCGGAAAGGGCAAAAACGGCGGCGACGGCTTTGTTATCGCACGCAAGCTTGCACTTGCGGGCTTTAATGTCGCCGTTGTCGAGGCTTTCGGCGAGCCTACCGCCGAGGACTCGATACTCATGCGCGAAAAGGCTGTCGAAACAGGGCTTGTCCCGGAGTTCTTCTGGGGAGAGGAAAACGCTAAAAATTCAATCGAATCTGCTGCCGTGATAGTCGATGCCGTGTTCGGAACGGGCTATAAATACAGAGAGGACGAGCGGGTGAGAGCGGTCTTTGAGGCTGTCAACGCTTCGCCAGCAAAAGTCGTTTCAATCGATGTCCCGAGCGGACTCGAAAGCAACAACGGCGATGTGCCGGGCAGCTGCATAAAAGCGGATATCACAATAGCCGTGTCGTGTATGAAGCCCGTCCATATATTAAAACCCGCGCGCGTGCTCTGCGGCGAAATAATAACCGTCGCAATAGGCATCGACGACGATATTATCGACGGCATTGAGGACGATACCCTCGCCGTGCTCACTCCCGCCCAGGCGAAAAAGATATTCCCGCGCCGCGACCTTATGGCAAACAAAGGCACATTCGGGCGCGCTCTGAGTATCTGCGGCAGCCGCAATATGCAGGGTGCGGCGGTGCTTGCCGCCTCGTCGGCGTTGCGCAGCGGAGCGGGTCTTGTAACTGCCGCGTTTCCCGATGCCGCCTATAACGCGATAGCCCCGAAGCTCACGGAATCATTGCTTCTGCCCCTGCCGTCAAACGAGGCGGGAACATTCTCGTCCGGCGCGATACCCGCGCTGCTCGAGCAGGCTGAAAAATCCTCGGCTGTGCTCGTAGGATGCGGTCTTGGGCTCAATCTCCATACGAAAGAACTCGTCTCGGCGCTCGTGCAGAACTGCACAAAGCCCATGATTATAGATGCCGACGGCATAAATGCGCTCGCCGCAAATATAGATATACTGAAAAATATCAAAGCTCCCGTTATCCTCACTCCGCACCCCGGCGAGATGTCCCGCCTTACCGGCATGAGTATCGCCGATATCGAGCGCGACCGGGTGAATGTCGCCCGCCGCTTCGCCGATGAATACGGCGTTGTGCTCCTGCTCAAGGGTGCGAGCACGGTAATAGCCGGCGCGGGCAGGCACGACGCGTATATCAACGTCACCGGCAATCAGGGCATGGCAAAGGGCGGCAGCGGAGATATGCTCTCGGGCATCATTTTAGCGCTCCTCGCTCAGGGCGTGTATCCGTTTGATGCGGCGGTGTTCGGCGCATATATCCACGGTGCCGCCGGAGATGCCGCGGCGCGCGAACTGTCGCTCTCGTCGATGCTCGCCTCCGACTGCATAGCCGCTCTGCCGCGCGTGCTGCGAACCCTGGAGAGGTAACGGGCAATTGGAGTGATAGCTTGAAACGAATTTTTCCGTTTATCTTAAGCTTGCTGCTTGTTTTGTCTCTTCTCGGATGCAAAAACGCACCTTTGAAAAACAGCAAAGACCGGCCGCCGGATATCCCGACTGCGTTCACAGCCGATTTGTATATCATAAACGGCGAGCGCGAGTATGAGGCAAAGTACGATCAGACTTCGCTCGCCGAAGCGCAGCTTGAGTTCACATCCCCGGCAACCGTTCGCGGCCTGAAAGTGAAGCTCAGCGGCTCGACCTGCACATTCAGCTACGGCAATCTGACTTTTTCTGCGGATCTCTCATCCCTGCCGCAGAGCGGGGTGGGCGAGCTGATAACAAAAACGCTCAAAAATTCGTCCGACACGACGAATACACAGACCGTACATACGGGCGACGCGTGGGAGACGAAAGGCACCGTCTCGGGCGTGGATTTCACTCTGCGACGCAGCGATAACGGCTTGCCGCAGAGCCTCGAAATACCGAGAGCTCTGCTGACTGCGGAGTTTCGCAATGTCTCACCCAAATAAAAACAGGACATATAATGGACTGACTTGAAATTTTTGCTCCCCGAATAACAAGTTAATGTTTAATCGCGCTTTTGTCAGGCAAAAATACTCTTGCCGGACAATAAAAACGGAGAGTGATTAAAAATGACAGTAAAACGGGGAGATATATACTACGCTGATCTGAGTCCCGTCGTCGGCTCCGAGCAGGGCGGGATAAGACCCGTGCTGATAGTTCAGAACGATGTCGGCAATCGCTTCAGCCCGACGGTCATAGCCGCGGCGATAACCAGCCAGAAGTATAAGGCCAACCTTCCCACTCATATAAGAGTCAATGCGGACGGCTGCGGACTTGCCAAGGATTCGATAGTCCTGCTCGAGCAGGTGCGCACGCTCGACAAAAAGCGTCTTAAGGAAAAGATGGGCGCGCTCGGCGGTGCGGATATGGGCAGGGTGGATCAGGCTCTTTCCGTCAGCCTCGGAATCAGAGAAACGGACGTCTAACATAGAAACGGATATCGGCCGGGAGAGAGCTTCTCTTCCGGCTCGCTTTCTCTGTGAACCAAATAAATTAATCAGTCTTTGTATGGTGCGGCGACCTCGATGACCCGATGCCGCATGAGCGCAACAAAATCTTTTCAATATCGCTTCTGCTCCGCTCCATTTTTCCCGTTCTCCAAATCCTTCTGCCATCCCGCTGAAAATATTAAAAAAAGCTTCCCAAAACTTCAAAAAAAGTCAAAAAGGTATTGGAACTTTTGCCCAAATCTATTATAATATAATCCGTATGCACTATCATTTCTTCAATTGGAGAACTACAGGAGAGAAGTATGGGTAAATATTCCGTTTCACTCAAAAAAGTAGTGGAAGATAATTCACTCGGGATACTTTATGCGCCCAAGCCCGTCGAGGATGTCTATGTCACCTCGCAGGATGTCAACCGCCCCGGGCTTATGCTCGCAGGCTACAGCGCGTATTTCGATGCCGAGCGTATCCAGTTCCTCGGCCTCGCCGAGATGAACTATATTTCGAGCCTCGATGAGGATGCCGCCGCGGCGAGCATGGAGCGGCTGATGGCGACCGAGCCCGTCGCCGTCGTTATCACCCGTTCGCTCGAGTGCCCGGATAAGCTGCGCGAATATGCGCAGAAATATTCCGTGCCGATCCTGACAAGCCCGGATTCCACTTCCGGCTGTATGTCAACTCTTATATCATATCTGGGTGTCGAGCTCGCCCAGCGCATCACGCGCCACGGCGTGCTTGTCGAAGTCAGTGGTGAGGGTGTCCTGATCCTCGGTGACAGCGGCGTCGGCAAGAGCGAGACTGCCCTTGAGCTTATAAAGCGCGGTCACCGACTGATAGCGGATGACGCGGTCGAAATCCGCCGCGTCTCTTCGAGAACGCTCGTCGGCAGTGCGCCGGATAATATACGCCACTTTATCGAGCTGCGCGGCGTCGGCATAATAAACGCCCGCAGGATATTCGGTATGGGCGCTGTCAAAATGACCGAGAAAATCGATATGGTCGTTCAGCTCGAGCCGTGGGATAACGAAAAGGTCTATGACCGCCTCGGCCTCGATAACGAGTATGTCGAGATACTCGGCATAAATATCCCGCTGACCGTCGTTCCGGTCAAACCCGGACGAAATCTTTCGATAATAATCGAAGCGGCGGCGATGAATAACAGGCAAAAGAAAATGGGCTATAATGCGGCGCGCGAGCTGCTGCATTCGCTCGGCATGACGGACGATATAGTTCCCGAGAAGAAGGAACTTGAAGTCTGGCATGATTTCTGATATAAAAAGACAGGGAGAGAGAAACTGTCTATCTGGAGGTAAAAAAATGTACAGAGTAGGAGTCGATCTCGGCGGCACGAATATCGTTGCCGGCGTCATCAATGAAGAAATGAAAATCATCGGCAGAGGCAAGCTCAAGACAAATTGCCCCCGCGCGGCGGAAGCTATTCTTGAGGATGTTGCCAAGGCTGTCGAGGCTGCTGTTATAGATGCGGGCATCACCATGAACGATGTTGTCAGCGTAGGTATCGGAACCCCCGGTTCGGTCAACAAGAAGGACGGCGTTATCGAATATGCGAATAACCTCGCTTTCGATAATGTTCCCGCGCGCGATATCCTTGAGTCGAGACTCAAGAAGACAATTTATCTCGACAACGACGCGAACTGCGCCGCACTCGGCGAAGCAAAGGCTGGCGCAGGCAAGGGAGTCAACAGCTTTGTCGCCATCACCCTCGGAACCGGAGTCGGCAGCGGTATTGTCATAGACGGCAAGCTCGTCACCGGCGTCAACGATGCCGCGGGCGAGATGGGTCATATGGTCATCGTCTCGGACGGCGAAGCCTGCACCTGCGGACGCAGAGGCTGCTGGGAGAGCTATTCTTCCGCCACCGCGCTTATCCGTCAGACTAAAGATGCCATGCGCCACGATCCCTATACCGCCATGTGGGATCTCGTCGGTAACAATATCAGCCGCGTCAACGGCAGAACTTCTTTTGATGCCATGCGTGCAGGCGACGAGACTGCTAAAAAAGTCGTCAATCAGTATATTTTCTATCTCGCAGCCGGCATAACGAATGTCGTCAATGCCCTTCAGCCCGATATGATCTGCATCGGCGGCGGCATCGGCCATGAAAAAGAGAACCTGCTCGTTCCGCTGAGAAAGATGGTCGAGCGCGAGAGATACAGCATCCATGCAAAGGTTCAGACTCAGATAATCTCTGCCGAACTCGGCAACGACGCCGGACTCATCGGCGCCGCTCTGCTCGACAGATAAATAAACGCCGCCAGTGCGGCCGACATATTGGAGATATTATGAATAATATCGAAGCGTTGGAAAAATACGCCCTCTCGCTCGAATGCAGTGTCGAGCGCGGAGTGTCAATGAAAAATTATACGAGCTTTAAAGTCGGCGGCCCTGCCGAGCTGTTCCTCTCTCCCGAGGACGCCGGGCAGACCGCCAGGCTTGTCCGTTTCTGCGAAAAAGAGGATATCCCGGTGTTCGTCCTCGGTAAGGGCAGCAATGTCCTCGTCAGCGACAAGGGCATAAAAGGCGCCGTTATATTCACCGGCAAGCAGTGCGGAATAACCCTGACCGATGAAAACACCGTTCGCGCCCAGAGCGGCGCGAGCCTCGCTCAGCTTTGCTCCTTTGCGCTCGAAAATTCGCTCTCGGGTCTCGAGTTTGCCTATGGCATACCCGGAACCGTCGGCGGCGCGGTGTTCATGAACGCAGGAGCTTACGGCGGCGAGATGAAGGATGTGCTCATAAACAGCGAATATGTTTCGCCAGACGGAACTGCCGGCGAGCTTGACAATGAGGCTATGCAGCTCTCTTATCGCCACAGCGCATATGAGGACAGCGGCCTTGTCATAACCGCCGCCTCCGTTCGCCTGACTCCCGGCGACCCGGAGCAGATAAAAAATACCATGCACGATATCATTTCCCGCCGCAGGGATAAGCAGCCGCTTGAATATCCCAGCGCGGGCAGCACATTCAAGCGCCCCGAGGGTCATTTTGCGGGCGCACTCATTGAACAGTGCGGACTCAAGGGCGTCAGCGTCGGCGGCGCGCAGGTCAGCGAGAAGCACGCGGGATTCATAATCAACCGCGGCGGCGCTACCGCGTCCGATATTCTCAGCCTTATTAAGCACGTCCAGGCGCGCGTCAAGGCTCAGACAGGCGTAACGCTCGAAACGGAGATCAGACTCATCGGCTGATTTTATAGGAGAAAACAAAATGGAGATCACTATCGTTACCGGACTTTCCGGAGCAGGAAAATCGAGAGTAGTTGACGCGCTTGAGGATATAGGCTATTTCTGCGTGGATAACATGCCGCCCAAGCTTATGCCGACTTTTGCTCAGCTTCTGCTCAATTCCCGCGAAAAAAGAGAAAAGGTCGCCATTGTTACCGATATCCGCGTCGGCGCGTCGTTCGGTGATCTGTTCAACGCCATCGTTGAGCTCAAGGAGCTCAAGTGCGACACAAAGCTTCTGTTTATCGATGCCTCCGACGATGTGCTTATCCGCCGCTATAAAGAGACAAGGCGCAAGCACCCTCTGCTCGATAAATATAACGGCTCGATAAACGATGCCCTCGCCGCAGAGCGCAGCATTCTCGAACCCGCGAAGAGCATCGCCGACTATGTTATCGACAGCTCGCATATGACCCCGACAGATTGCAAGAACCGCATCTGCGAGATGTTTCTTGACAATCCCGGCAACGCTCTCAAAGTTCACTGCGTGTCTTTCGGCTTCAAATACGGTATCCCGAATGATTCAGATCTGATGTTCGATGTGCGCTGTTTGCCGAATCCTTTTTATGTTGCCGAGCTCAAGCAGCATACCGGGCTTGAAGACCCCGTCAGAGACTATGTGCTCAAGTGGGACGAGGCGAGGGGACTCGAAGCGAAGCTCTGCGACCTGCTCGATTATCTTATCCCGCTTTATCGCAAAGAGGGCAAGAGTCAGTTGGTCATTTCCGTCGGCTGCACCGGCGGCAGACACCGCTCGGTCGTCTTTGCGGAATTACTGAAAGCTCATCTTGAAAAAATCGGCTGCATCGCGACCGTTCAGCACCGCGATATGAAAAAATAGGAGGAAAAACCGTGTCGTTCTCATCGGATGTCAAGCAGGAACTCGCGCAGGTGCCTGTGCTTTCGGATTGCTGCGCGCAGGCAAGAGCCTACGGAATGCTGCTCTTCGGCAGAATGTTTTCCGTCTCCGAGATATCCTTTGTCACCGAGAACGAGAATATCGCGAAGCTCTACTGCGATGTTATAAAAGAGCTTTTTGATATTACTCCGTCCGTCTCGTCTGGCGTGTCGAAATACACGGTTTCTGTTGCCGACGAAGCGGACAGAAAACGAATCCTCGAGTTTTTCGGCCACAGCGAAAGTGACATTTCTTTGCGTATCAACAGAGCGAATCTTCCGGAGGACTGTTGCTTCGGCGCGTTTTTGCGCGGCGTTTTTATCGCCTGCGGAACGATAAGCTCGCCCGAAAAAAACTATCATCTTGAGTTTTCCGTCTCGTATAAAAAGCTTTGCAACGATTTGATTCAGCTGCTTGACGAGGTCGGCTTTGCCCCGAAATATGTCAAGAGAAAGTCGAGCCATATCGTCTATTTCAAAGTCAGCGAGAAGATAGAGGAGTTCTTGACCCTCGTCGGCGCGATGAACTCGACGCTCGAGCTTATGGGAATCAAGATGCATAAAGATATGGTCAACCATGTCAACAGGCGCGTCAATTTTGAAAATGCCAATTTGAGCCGCACTGTCGATGCCGCGATAGTGCAGGTTGAAGCGATAGAAAAAATAGAAAGAACCGTCGGACTCGAGAGTCTGCCCGCGCCGCTCGCCGAAATGGCGAAGCTGAGGCGGGACAACCCCGAAGTGAGTCTGAGCGAGCTTGCGGATATGACTGATCCGCCGCTCACGCGCTCGGGTGTTAATCACAGGCTCAAACGCCTCGTTGAAATCGCCGGCGGTATAGGGGGCTGACCCCGCGGAGAAGAGCTATGTCATTTACACACCTTCATCTTCATACCGAATATAGCCTGCTTGACGGCGCGTGCCGCATCGAGCAGCTTATGGACGAAGTGCAGCGCCTCGGTCAGACGAGCGTTGCCGTGACCGACCACGGCGTTATGTACGGCGTCATCGACTTTTACCGCGCGGCGAAAAAGCGCGGGATAAAGCCGATAATCGGCTGCGAGGTGTATATGGCGGCGCGCACCCGCTTTGACAAAGTCCATGCCCTCGATTCCGAGCGCTATCATCTGATACTGCTCTGTGAAAATGAAACAGGATATAAGAATCTGATAAAGCTTGTGTCGGAGGGATTCGTCACGGGCTTTTATACAAAACCGCGAATAGACCGTGAGCTCCTCGAAAAATATCACGAGGGGCTTATTGCACTTTCTGCGTGCCTCGCGGGAGAAATTCCGCGCGCCCTGCTCAGCGGCGACTACGAGGGCGCGAAGAAAAAAGCCCTCTGGTATCGCTCCGTCATGGGCGAAAACAACTTCTTCCTCGAGATTCAGGATCACGGCCTGCCCGAGCAGAGGCGTATAATCCCGATGCTCGCCCAGCTGTCGAGGGAGACGGGGATTCCCCTCGTCGCCACGAACGATGTTCATTATATCTCCAAAGAAGATGCCGAGATGCAGCAGGTGCTCATCTGCATCCAGACGAACCATACCCTCGGCGAGGATACGGGCATGGAGTTCCAGACTCAGGAGTTCTATTTGAAAAGCGAGCAGGAGATGCTCTCGCTCTTCCCGGAGTACCCCGACGCTGTCGAGCGGACTTCGGAAATAGCCGAACGCTGCAATGTCGAGTTCGAGTTCGGCAAAACGAAGCTCCCGCATTTTGAAGTGCCCGGGAATCAGGATCACTTTGAGTATCTTAAAAATATGGCGCAGGAGGGGATGCACCGCCGCTACGGCGAGAATATCCCGGAGGAGTATCAGAAGCGCCTCGACTACGAGCTCTCGGTTATCAGCCGCATGGGCTATGTCGACTATTATCTGATAGTCCACGATTTCATAAATCATGCGCGAAGCCGCAATATCCCCGTGGGCCCCGGCAGAGGTTCGGGAGCGGGCAGCATAACCGCCTATGCTATCGGTATAACCGGCATCGACCCGATGAAATACAGCCTGCTGTTCGAGCGCTTTCTCAACCCCGAGCGGGTCAGCATGCCCGATTTCGATGTCGATTTCTGCTACGAACGCCGAAGCGAAGTTATAGACTATGTCATTGAAAAATACGGCTCCGACCATGTCGCACAGATAGTGACCTTCGGCACAATGGCGGCGCGCGCCGCAGTGCGCGATGTCGGCAGGGTGCTCGGCATGCCCTATAACGATGTTGATACCGTCGCGAAGCTCATCCCGCGCGAGCTCGGCATAACGATAGACAAGGCGCTCAAGTCATCGGATCTCCGCGCCCTCTATGAAAACGACGAGAATGTACGCAGACTTATCGACCTCTCGCGCAAAGTTGAGGGTATGCCGCGCCATGCCTCGACCCATGCGGCGGGCGTAGTCATAACCCGCGATACGGTCGAGAGTTATGTGCCCCTCGCGCGAAACGACGAGTCGATAGTCACGCAGTTTACCATGACCACCCTCGAGGAACTCGGACTTCTCAAGATAGATTTCCTCGGTCTGCGAACTTTGACTGTTATAGACTATGCAAAGCGCAGTATAAAAAAACGCATCCCGGATTTCTCCGAGGATATGATAGATTACGAGGACGAAGAAGTGTTCAAAATGCTCTCGTCCGGCAAAACGGAGGGCGTGTTCCAGTTTGAATCCGCAGGTATGCGAAGCGTGCTCATGGGTCTCAAGCCACAGAGCATTGAAGATCTGATAGCTGTTATCTCGCTCTATAGACCCGGTCCCATGGACTCGATACCCACATATATCGCGAACCGCCACGACCCGTCGAAAATACGCTACAAGACCCCGATGCTCGAGGGCATACTCAAGGTCACCTACGGCTGTATGATCTATCAGGAGCAGGTCATGGAGATATTCCGCACTCTCGCGGGCTATTCCTACGGCCGCGCCGATATCGTCCGCCGCGCCATGTCGAAAAAGAAGCACGATGTCATGGAGCGCGAACGCCATAATTTCATATACGGACTCGTCAATGAGGACGGTACGGTCGAGTGCGAGGGCGCGGTGAAGCGCGGAGTCGACGAAAAGACCGCGAATGATATCTTTAATGATATGTCGTCCTTCGCGTCCTATGCGTTCAACAAATCCCACGCCGCCGCCTATGCCTTTGTCGCCTATACAACGGCGTGGCTCAAGTGCCATTATCCCTGCGAGTTCATGGCGGCTCTCATCAGCAGCGTGCTCGATGATACGCCGAAAGTTGCCGAATATATCGCGGAGTGCTCGCGCCTCGGTATCGAGGTCGTGCCGCCCAATGTCAATGTCAGCTCCGAGCGTTTCACTCCAAAGGACGGAAAGATATATTTCGGTCTGCTCGCCGTTAGAAATGTTGGCGCGGGCTTTATAAGAGAGATTGAACGCGAGCGTGAAACAGGCGGGGAGTTCAAATCCTTCTATTCGTTCTGCAAGCGTATGCAGGATAAGGAGTTCAACAAACGCGCGGTCGAGAGCCTCATAAAATGCGGCGCGCTCGACGGACTCGGCGCGAACCGCCGCCAGATGCTCTACGCTTTCCCGGAGATATCGGCTCAGCTTGAGAACGACCGCCGCCGCAATATCGACGGTCAGCTCGGCTTCTTCGATGCCGCGCCGAGCGAAGCGCCGCAGGGCGAATATAAAATGCCGACCCTCGAAGAGATGGACAAGCGCGAATTGCTAAGACTCGAAAAAGAGATGACCGGACTCTACCTCATGGGTCACCCCATGGCGGAATACGAACAGCTCGCCGAGCGCCTCGGCTGCGCCAATACGGCGGATCTTCGTAACGCCGATGAGGTCGGCGGCATATATAAAGATGAGTCGCGCGTTGATCTTCTCTGCATAATAACGAATGTCAGAAAAAAGATAACAAAAAATAATACCACAATGGCTTTTATAACGGCGGAGGATATGTTCGGCTCGATAGAAGTCATAGTGTTCCCGAAAATATATGAGCGTCAGACTCAGCTCTTTACCGAGGGCAATATAATTCTTATCCACGGCAGGCTCAGCGTGCGCGAGGACGAGGAAGCAAAGCTTGTCTGCGAGTCGGCGGAGCCGTGTCCGCCTGCGGACGCGAAGAGAAAAGTCTCAGAGCAGGTGAGACAGGCTTCAAATGCCGCCGCTCAGCCGCAGAAAAAGACCGCAAAAACGCCCGGACTCTTCCTGCGTTTTGCGAGTGAAAACTGCCCCGAAATTGAGCGCGCCCAGAGAGTCCTCGACTTCTTTGACGGCAATAATACGGTGTATTTTTACTATTGCGACACGAAAAAATATATCCGTCAGCCCTATTCGCACAGCGCGGATGTCAACGCGCCGATGCTCAAGGAGCTCAGGCGAATCCTCGGTGAAAATAACGTTATCTACATCGAGTGAGATGCAGCATTTTTTGTATCACAGAGTGTTGTGCCCGATAGGGACAAATCGGTTTTGAAGCGAAATTTTTTCGCTTCAAAACTGCCCTGCACCCGAAAACGAGCAGATTTTTCGCCAGATGCGCCCGACAAGGCGCAGATTCAAGCCTTGAGGGCGAAAAATGGCGGAAAATAAGCCGTTTATCGGGCAATTTGACCCTGTAGGGTGCAACATTGGTGTTGCAATCACGAAAAGACAAAAATAATGCGGGAAAAACCGAATTTTTAGCTTAATTTTGCAGAAAAAGTGTATTTTTATTTGACTTTGATTCAGTAAAAGTGTATTATATAAAAACAGTGTTTACTAATTAACAGGAATAAGATCATAAACAACGACGGAGGAATGACGATGAAGAGCATAGCAGTGCTTACAAGCGGCGGAGACGCGCCGGGTATGAATCCCGCTGTACGCGCAGTCGTGCGTACGGCCTGTCAGAGAGGTATCAAAGTTTACGGTGTTGACAGAGGATACACCGGACTTATAAACGGTGATATACATGAGATGAACCTCCGCTCTGTGTCCGATATAATCACGAGAGGCGGCACGATTCTCTATTCCGCAAGATGCCCCGAGTTCAAGACCGAAGAGGGACTTCAGAAAGCCGTTTCAACCTGCAAAAAGTTCGGCATCGACGGTATGGTCATCATCGGCGGCGACGGCTCGTTCAGAGGCGCAAGGGATCTTTCTCTGCGCGGCATTCCGTGCATCGGACTGCCCGGAACTATCGACAACGATATCTCCTGCACCGATTATACAATAGGTTATGACACTTGCCTTAACACCATCGTTCAGATGGTCGACCGCATCCGCGACACTTCCGAGTCTCACGACCGCTGCACGGTTGTCGAGGTTATGGGACGCGGCGCAGGTTATCTCGCACTTGAAGCGGGCATCGCTGTCGGCGCAACGTCGATAATCGTGCCCGAGGTCGAGTACGATATCGAGCGCGATGTTATTGCGCGCATCCGCGAGTTCCAGAAGACCGGCAAGAAGCACTTTATAGTTATCGTTGCCGAGGGCGTCGGCGGAACCGCTGAGATAGCAAAGAAAATCGAAGCTGAGACCGGCGTCGAGTCGAGAGCAACCATTCTCGGCCATGTCCAGCGCGGCGGATCGCCGACTGCGAGAGACAGGATAATGGCAAGCCAGATGGGCTCGCGCGCCGTTGACCTGCTCACTCAGGGCATAGGCAACAGAGTTGTCGGCATAAAGGACAACAAGATAGTCGATTTCGATATCTTCGAGGCTCTCAAAATGACCAAAACCATAGATATGAAAGACTATGAGCTTGCGCACGAAATCTCCATATAAAGGTGTAATATGAGCATAGAAAAACTGATTTCTTTAAGACAGCAGATAATCAAAAAAGACTTCAGTCGGATGAATGATATGCAGCTTGAAGCGGTCCTTACTACCAAAGGACCGCTTTTGGTACTTGCGGGAGCGGGCAGCGGAAAGACCACCGTGCTCGTCAACCGTATCGTCAACCTCGTCAAATACGGCGAGGCTTATTATTCCTCCGACTTTTCCCGCCCGATACGCGAGGGCGACGAGGCGCTGCTTGAAAACTATCTCGCAGGCGACACGAGCCTTTTCGAGGCGGAGGATCTTCTGAGCGTCCGTCCTGCGAAACCGTGGCAGATTCTCGCGATAACCTTCACAAATAAAGCCGCAGGCGAGCTCAAGGAGCGTATCTGCAAGGCTCTCGGCGAAGACGGCAACGATGTCTGGGCGAGCACATTCCACTCGACCTGCGCCAAGATTCTGCGCCGCCACGCTGACGAGATAGGCTATACGCACAATTTCACTATCTACGACTCCGACGACTCCAAGCGCGCCGCCAAGGAGTGCATAAAGCGCCTCGGATATGACGAGAAGATGATTCCCGTCAAGTCCGTGCTCGCCGAGATAAGCCGCGCCAAGGACGAGCTGATTACCCCCGCCGAGTTCATTTCGACGAACCAGGCGGATATACGCCTGAAGAAGATAGGTGAGGTCTATGAGGAATATCAGAAGTTCCTCAAGGCGGCGGACGCCATGGATTTTGACGATTTGATAGTCAACATGGTGAAGCTCCTCAAAACGAACAAGGAAACCCGCGAATACTATCAGAACCGCTTCAAATACATAATGGTCGATGAGTATCAGGATACGAACCACGCGCAGTATGTGCTCACTGCACTTCTCGCGGCGGGGCACGAGAATATCTGCGTCGTCGGCGATGACGATCAGAGTATCTATCGCTTCCGCGGCGCAACTATCGAAAACATCCTGAGCTTTGAAAAGCAGTACAAGAACGCAAAAGTTATCCGCCTCGAGCAGAACTACCGCTCGACTCAGACAATACTCGACGCCGCCAACGCCGTTATCGCGAACAACGAACAACGAAAGGGCAAAAATCTTTGGACGGATAACGGGCAGGGCGCGAAAATCGAGTTCTATGTTGCCGAGGACGAGATGGCGGAGAGCCGCCATGTTGCCGATACGATTGTCTCCAATGTTGCCGACGGCGAGGAGTGGAACGACCACGCGGTGCTCTATAGAATGAACGCGCAGTCGAACCTTATCGAGCAGTCATTCATCAGAAGCGGCATACCGTACAGAATGATCGGCGGACACAGATTCTATGACCGCAAAGAGATAAAGGACGCCATGGCGTATCTCTATGTCGTCAACAACACGGCGGACGAGATAAGGCTCAGAAGAATAATCAACGAGCCCAAGCGCGGAATTGGCGAGACTTCGCTCAACGCCGTTTTTGAGATAGCGAACGGACTTGGCGTTGAGCCGTTCGAGGTCATACGCTCGGCAGATCAGTATGCGAAGCTTTCGCGCGCTGCTTCAAAGCTCATGGCGTTCGGCAAGCTTATCGACTCGTTCCGCGAGAAGATGGAGATTATGCCTCTCGCCGATTTGCTCGGCGTTATACTTGACGAGACGGGCTATACGCTCTCGCTCGCCAACGAGCCCGAAAAATATCAGGAGCGTGTGGCGAACTTGGCGGAGCTTGGAAACAACATACGCCGCTACTGCGAGGAAAACCCCGAGGGCGACCTCAACGGCTTCCTGCAGGAGACCGCGCTGCTCACGGATATAGATAACTACAACGCCCAGACCCAGGCGGTTGTTATGATGACGATACACTCCGCTAAGGGACTCGAATTCCCGAATGTGTTTATCGTCGGCATGGAGGAGGGAATATTCCCCGGAATGCAGACAATACTCTATGAGCCGGAGAATATCGAGGAGGAGCGCAGACTCGCCTATGTCGCGATAACGCGCGCGAAGAAAAAGCTATATATCTCCAGCGCATCAACGCGAATGCTCTACGGCATGACGAACCGCAACCGCCCGTCGAGATTCGTTGAAGAGATACCCGAGGAGCTGCTCGACAAAAAGGGCGCAAGACCGATGTCTTATCAGACCCACGGTATTCCGCAGCAGCGTTCCGCAGGGCAGGGGAGCACGTCGAGAGGTTTTTCAAAGCCATCGTCGCAGTCGCCCGCAAGAGTGTCGAATTCAATCCCGTCGAAGCCTGCTTACAGCTTCTCCGCTTCGTCCGGTTTCTCCGGCGCAGGCGCGAAGAAACCCGCCGCCGCGTCGCAGAGCTATTCCGTCGGCGAGACAGTCAAGCATAAAGCATACGGCACGGGCGTGATACTCAGTATGCAAAAAATGGCGAACGATACAATGCTCGAAATAGCTTTTGAAAAAGTCGGCACAAAGAAGATAATGGCGAACTACGCCAAGCTCGAAAAAGTATAATAAAACCCCGGTCAGTGCGTTTGATTTTGCACCGATCGGGGTTATTTTATATCCACCGAATGTGAGCCAAAACAAAACAGCCGCAGCAAAACAAATCGCTGCGGCTGACTTTATATGTTTTTTACTCGCTGATCTTTCTGACTGTCTCCATGACATAGTCGCCGAATTCGCTGCAGGTGCAGCCGTCCTCGCGGCCTGTGATTTTGAGCTTCTTGTCCTCATACATGCAGATGTCGAGCGCTCTCTCGAGCAGATCGGCTTTTTCCTGCTCGCCGATGTGGGAGAGGAGCATCACGCTCGCTCTGAGCATCGAGCAGGGATCGGCGTACTGTGCTCTGCCCTCGCGAACCATTCTCGGAGCCGAGCCGTGGATAGCCTCGAACATCGCGTAACGCTTGCCGATGTTTGCGCTGCCGGCTGTGCCGACGCCGCCCTGGAACTCAGCTGCCTCGTCGGTGATTATGTCGCCGTAGAGGTTCGGGAGAATGAAGACTTTGAAGTCGCGGCGGCGCTTCTCGTCGATGAGCTTCGCCGTGGTGATGTCAATGTACCACTCGTCGGTCACGATGTCGGGATATTCCTCGCCGACCTTTTTGCAGAGGTTGAGAAACTTGCCGTCCGTGGTCTTGATGACATTTGCCTTTGTGATTATCGAAACGCGGCCCTTGTTGTTGCGGCGCGCGTAGTCATATGCGAGTCTTGCGATTCTGTCGCAGCCCTCGGAGGTCGTTACAACGAAGTCGAGCGCGAGGTCGTCGGTGACATTGACGCCCATCGAGCCGACGGCATATGCGCCCTCGGTGTTCTCGCGGAAGAAAGTCCAGTCAATGCCCTGCTCGGGAACCTTGACGGGGCGGAGGTTCGCAAACAGATCGAGAGCTTTTCTCATCGCAACGTTTGCACTCTCGATGTTCGGCCACGGATCGCCCGCCTGCGGGGTAGTGGTCGGACCCTTGAGGATAACGTGGCAGCTCTTGAGCTCTTCGAGCACGTCGTCGGGGATAGCCTTGTTAGCCTTGACGCGGTTTTCGATGGTCAGTCCGTCGATGACCTTGAATTCAATCTTGCCTGCCTTTACTTTATCGTCAAGCAGATATTCGAGAACTCTTGCGGATTCCTTGGTGATGACCGGACCGATGCCGTCGCCGCCGCAGACGCCGATGATGATCTTGTCGAGCGACTTGAAGTCGATGAAATCGCCCTGAGCCTTTATTTTGTCCGAACGGTCGCTCTGAGCGCGGATGAGAGCCTCAAATTTTTCGACGGCGTTCTTGACCTGTGCCTCTGTCATGTTTATCTTCCTCTCTTATTTGTGTGATTCTCTTGTGTAGTTGAGCAGACCGCCTGCGAGGATTATGTCCTTCTGTCTGCCGGAGAAGCTGTAGCAGAGCTTGTAGCTCTCGCCCTTTGTCTCATTCTTGAGAACAGCCTCGCCACCGTTTTCGATGGTCTCTCTGATGCCGTCGAGCGCGAGCTTGTCTCCCTTCTCAATGCGGTCATAGTCGGCTGGATCGGCGAAGGTGAACGGCACGATACCGGCGTTTATGAGGTTCGCCTGATGTATGCGCGCAAAAGACTTTGTGATAACGCTCTTTATGCCGAGATACAGCGGAACAAGAGCCGCGTGCTCTCTCGAGGAGCCCTGACCGTAGTTGCTGCCGCCGATGATGATTCCCTTGCCTGCCTGCTTGCAGTGCTCGGCAAAGTTCTCGTCGCACTGCTTGAAGCAGAAGTTCGACAGGAACGGTACGTTCGAGCGGTAGGGGAGAATCTTTGCGCCTGCGGGCATGATGTGGTCGGTCGTGATGTTGTCGCCGACTTTGAGAACAACTTCTGCCTCGATGCTCTCGGGCAGTGCGTCGCCGTTGGGAACGGGCTTGATGTTCGGACCGTAGACTATCTCAAGATTCTTGGCCTCTTCCGGAGAAGCGGGCTTGTCAATAAGATTGTCGTTTATTTCAAAGTGATCGGGCATTGTGATGTGCGGCGCCTCGCCGAGGGTTCTCGGGTCGGTCAGCACACCTGTGAGAGCGGAAGCCGCGGCGACCTCGGGGCTGACGAGATAAACGCCTGCGTCGGCAGTGCCGGAGCGTCCCTCAAAGTTGCGGTTGAAGGTGCGCAGGGAGACAGCACCGGAGTTCGGGGACTGACCCATGCCGATGCACGGACCGCATGCGCACTCAAGCAGTCTTGCGCCCGCGCCGAGGATGTCGGAGAGTGCGCCGTCCTCGGAGAGCATTCTGAGAACCTGCATCGAGCCGGGGGAGATAGTGAGGCTGACGCTCGGTGCGACGCGCTTGCCCTTGAGGATAGCCGCCACCTTGAGCATATCGTAGAGCGAGGAGTTCGTGCAGGAGCCGATGCAGACCTGGTCGATCTTTATCTCGCCTATTTCGGAAACTTTCTTTACGTTGTCGGGCATGTGGGGCATTGCCGCGAGGGGTTCGAGGGTGCTGAGGTCTATGTCGATAACCTCGTCGTAGACTGCATCGTCGTCAGCTTTGATCTCGACCCAATCCTGCTCTCTGCCCTGAGCGGCGAGGAAAGCCTTCGTCACTTCGTCGGAGGGGAAAACAGAGGTCGTTGCGCCGAGCTCCGTACCCATGTTTGTTATCGTTGCGCGCTCGGGGACGGAAAGAGTCTTGACTCCGTCTCCGCCGTATTCGATTATCTTGCCCACGCCGCCCTTGACGGACATGATGCGAAGAACTTCGAGGATTATATCCTTTGCGCTCACCCACGGCGAAAGCGCGCCGTGCAGGTTTATCCGCGTCATCTTGGGCATAGTTATGTAGTATGCGCCGCCGCCCATCGCAACCGCGACGTCGAGTCCGCCTGCGCCGAACGAGAGCATTCCGATGCCGCCGCCGGTCGGGGTGTGGCTGTCCGAGCCGATGAGCGTCTTGCCGGGGATGCCGAAGCGCTCAAGATGCACCTGATGGCAGATGCCGTTGCCGGGGCGTGAAAAAAGCAGTCCTCTCTTTTTTGCGGCGCTCCTGATGAATCTGTGATCGTCCGCGTTTTCAAAGCCGGTCTGCAAAGTGTTGTGGTCAATGTATGCGACCGAAAGCTCGGTCTTTACTCTCTCGACTCCCATAGCCTCGAATTCAAGGTATGCCATGGTGCCTGTGGCGTCCTGAGTGAGAGTCTGATCGATCCTCAGACCGATCTCGCTGCCAACGGTCATGTCGCCGCTGAGCAGGTGGCTTTTTATAAGCTTTTGTGCAATAGTGCTGCCCACTTGTATCCCTCCGTATAAAAATAAAATTACCCTTAAATTTTATTGCAATCCGCGGATTTTGTCAAGGTGCGCCGCGCCAAATATATACTTGTATATATTACATTTTATAGGGGAAATTGATATATGACGATTTTTTATGTTGCCCGAAAGCTTTCTGCGTGGTATAATTAAATGTAATCTGCCGCAGTGCGCTGTGCTATGGCTGAATTATCAAAAGTTATTCGGGCATACTGTTTGTCGGGAGTGAATTCGATGAACAGAAAAAAGCACGAAGAACAAAAAGACAGCATATTGGAGTCCGTCGCTCCGACCCCGAGCGTCAGCGAGGAGGACGGAGATTCCTCCGACAGCACGGACAGGGAACTTCGCCAGATAGTCGAAACAGGCTCGATAACCGTTGACAAGCGCGGGCATTATATCCACTGCCTGACTGTTATCGGTCAGATCGAGGGTCATTATGTCCTGCCGGCGCAGAATAAAACTACAAAATACGAGCATGTCATTCCGCAGCTTGTCGCGATAGAAGAGAGCCGCGATATTGAAGGCTTGCTCATAATTCTCAACACTGTCGGCGGCGATATTGAAGCCGGACTCGCGATAGCGGAGCTTATAGCCGGAATGAAAACGCCGACCGTGTCCCTCGTCCTCGGCGGCGGACATTCGATAGGCGTGCCGCTCGCGGCTTCGAGCGCGTATTCGTTTATCGCGCCGAGCGCCACCATGACTGTCCACCCGGTCAGAATGACGGGACTTGTCCTGGGCGTGCCGCAGACTATGTCCTATTTTGAGCAGATGCAGGAGCGTATAGTCAGATTCGTCGCCGATAATTCGCGCATCTCCGCCGACCGCTTCCGTTCGCTTATGCTCGCAACCGGTCAGCTCGTTATGGATGTCGGCACTGTGCTCGACGGCGAGGCGGCGGTCAAAGAGGGGCTTATAGATTCTCTCGGCTCTCTCTCCGACGCCCTCGATAAGCTCTGCGATATGATCGAGGAGCAGAGTGAAAAGAAAGGGGAGAACGGGTGATGCTCTACACAGTTGTTTCTCCCGCCGAGATTTTTATGCAGCCGCCCGCGGATATCTGCGAGCATCAGACTCCGTTTGGCTGCGTGATGTGTTCAAGGACAGAAAAAGGCGAGGTCGTTGAAAGACTTGTGACGACTGATCCGTTTGAATATCTGAAACCGTGTTATTCACCCGGCACTTTATATTCCGCCGGAAAAATGGAAAAGGGGTAATATAATCATGGAAATACTCAAGGCAATATTGCTCGGCTTTCTGCAGGGCGTGACCGAATTCCTGCCCATCTCATCGAGCGGGCATCTCTCGGTCTTTCAGCACTTCTTCGGCAATGTCGGCGGCACAAGCTCGCTGCTGTTCACGGTGCTGTTACATATGGGCACTCTGATAGCCGTGTTCGTCGTTTATTACAAGACCATATGGGGTCTCATCGTTGAATTTTTCAGCACTATAAAAGATATCTTCACCGGCAAGTTCAAGTGGAGCGAGATGAACGAGAACAGGCGTATGCTCTTCATGTTCGTTATCTCCTGTGTGCCTCTGCTGTTCCTGCTCATTCCCGTCGGCGGCGACAGACGCATCATGGATGTTCTCGGCGGTCTTGCCGATGACAATGATATATTGGTCGAGGGAGTCTGCTTCCTCTTCACCGCAGCTCTCCTGCTCGTCGGCTCATGGCGCGCAAAGAATGTCAAAGCTCGTCCCCAGATAGGCGCGAAATCCGCGCTTGCCGTCGGCGTGGCTCAGGCTTTCGCCGCCGGATTTCCCGGCATCTCGCGCTCCGGCTCGACCATCTCGACCGGTATGATTTGCGGCGTTTCAAAAGAGTATATGGTTCGCTATTCGTTTATCCTCGGCATCCCGGCTATCCTTGCCGCCAATGTCATGGAGATAAAGGACGCCGTAGCCCTCGGCGAGCAGATAGATATCCTGCCCGTTATTATAGGCGTTGTCACCGCCGCCGTCGTCGGCTTTGCCGCGATAAAGGCTCTCGAGTGGCTCGTCAAAATCGATAAGTTCAAAATTTTCGGTTACTACTGCCTTGTCCTCGGCGTTGTTGTTATCATCGCCGGCATAGTTGAAAAGGTCAGATAAGTTCGTTCAAATTTCTAAGGAGGGCCTTAATGGCTGCGAAAAAGACTGCGGCAAAGTCAACGGCCGCTAAGAAGAAAAAAACAACAACTACAACGCCAAAAAAAGCCCCGGCTTCAAAGCCTGCGGCTGCAAAAGCCGAGCCTGTCGAGCAGACTCCCGAGCAGCAGTCCTCGCGCCGCCAGAAAGCGGCTATTGCGCTCACGGCTGGCGCGGCTCTGCTTATAGCCATGGCGTTTATCGAGGGCGAGAGCGCGTGGCGCGCCGTGCATAATTTTATGTTCGGCGTGTTCGGCACGTGTACATATATCTGGCCTGTCATGCTTATATATGTCTCGGTCATGCTCGCCATGAACAAGACGTTCGGCTCGATATCGTCGAATCTTATCGGCGTCGGGATATCAATATTGCTGCTATGCTCGGCGATACATATTTTCTCGAACCCGTCGGAATACTTTTCGCTCATGACCCTCGGCGATCAGATAAAGACTGCGTGGAGGGATTATGACACATTCCCGAGTGCGGGCGCGCTCGGTGCGCTCGTCGGCGGACTGCTTGCCAAAATGGCGGGCAAGGTCGGCGCGGCGATAATAAATATTATCCTGCTGATAGTCAGCATAATGTTCCTCACGGGACTCACTCTGTCCCGCCTCGGTACATCTATCGCCAAGCCCATAAAGCGCATGAGCGAGGACACCAACGAACGCCTTGAGCGCGGAGCGCAGCGCGTCAGAGATGAGCAGGAGAGAGCGCCGTCGAGAGACAAGCGCAGGGAGAAAAAAGCGGAGGAGCCCTATGTCAGCCCCCGTCCGTTCCCCGTGCCGCCTCTGCCGACTGATACGCCTGCAGCAACTGCAAAGAGCCGCAAAAAATCCGCCGCCGATGAAGGCCCCGAGCCAACCGTGTTCCCGCGCAAGCCGGTTCAGACCGATGTCGGCATCGATGATATAGTCAACCGCGTCAACGCCGCGTCAGCGACTGCGAAGATAGCCGAGGGCGTGTCAAAGGCCGCCGCCGTTGTGGACGGCAGACCAGCCTGCGTGCCGCCTCTGCCGACCGAGAGCGCGAAAGACGAGCTTGAAATGCTCGATATAAGCAAGAAGCCCGCCGAGCCCGAAAAGCCGAAGAGGAAAGAGCCGGAGCTCCCGCCCGTCAAAGAGCCTGATCCCGTACCCGATGTGCCGGAGGAGGACGAGGAAGAGCCTGTTATCGAGAGTCAGCCGACCTATCGCAAGCCGCCGATAACCTGCCTCAAAGAGCCTATCCATGACGGCAACGATAATTTCTCCGATGAGCTCAAATCCAATGCGCAGAAATTGCTCGACACGCTCGAAAGCTTCAACGTCCACGCAAAGATAACTGAGATAAGCCGCGGTCCGTCCGTCACAAGATACGAGCTTCAGCCGGACGCGGGCGTCAGAATAAATAAGATAACAAACCTTGCGGATGATATTGCACTGCGCCTTGCCGCGTCGGGAATAAGAATCGAAGCACCCATTCCGAACAAGGCGGCGATAGGCATCGAGGTGCCCAACAAGCTGCGCTCGATGGTCTATATGCGCGAGATAATCGAAACTCCGCAGTTCAAGAACGTCCAGAGCAAGCTCAATGTCGTCCTCGGCAAGGATATCGCGGGCAACGCCGTCTGCGCAGACCTTGCGAAGATGCCGCATCTGCTCATAGCGGGTACTACGGGTTCCGGTAAATCCGTGTGCCTGAACACAATGATAGTCAGCATTCTCTATAACGCGACCCCCGACGAAGTGAAGCTTCTGATGATCGACCCCAAGCAGGTCGAGTTCACGGTCTATAACGGCATCGCGCATCTCGCCGTGCCCGTCGTGTCCGATCCGCGCAAGGCTTCGGGCGCTCTCACATGGGCGGTCAACGAGATGGAGAACAGATATAAGATACTCTCCGAGAAGAATGTCCGCGATATAAGAGGATATAACAAATTAGCCGAGCGCGACAAGTCACTGCGCCCGATGCATCAGATAGTCATTTTCATCGATGAGCTTGCCGATCTTATGATGGTCGCGCCAAATGAAGTCGAGGATGCGATATGCCGCCTTGCTCAGAAAGCGCGTGCCGCAGGTATGCACCTTGTCATAGCGACTCAGCGCCCCTCCGTCGATGTTATCACAGGTATTATCAAAGCGAATATCCCCAGCAGAATTGCGCTCTCCGTTTCTTCGTCGGTCGATTCGAGAACGATACTCGATATGTCCGGCGCGGAGAAGCTTATCGGCAACGGCGATATGCTCTTCAGCCCCATCGGCGCAAACAAGCCGACCCGTATCCAGGGCTGCTTCATCTCCGACGAAGAGGTCGAGAATGTTGCCGACTTCATCAAGCACAACGCCGAGGCGGAGTACGATGAGGGCATTATGGACGAGATAAACAGGCAGGCGGCGATAGCGGGTTCTGCTAAGAAGAACAGTGCCGCAGGCGGCGATGACGGCGAAGAGCCGGGCGATGAGATGTTCCCGAACGCCGTCGAGGTCGTGCTCGATGCCAAAATGGCTTCAACAACTCTTCTCCAGCGCAAATTGAAGCTCGGTTATGCCCGCGCCGCAAGGCTCATGGATGAACTCGAGAGCAAGGGCATCATCGGACCGTTCGAGGGCAGCAAGCCCCGCCAGGTGCTTATAACCAAACAGCAGTGGATGGAAAAATGCGCCCTGTCGGATGCTCCCGCAGATGACGAGACCTGATCGGAGGAAATATGGCAAATCAGAGAAAAAGCGGTTCCGCCGCACAGAACAAGCGCACGAAGATAATCGTCACCGCAGTCGTGATAGCCGTCGCGCTGCTGATAACCTTCGCGCCCTATATGAATCTCCCGTTCGATATCCCCACATGGGACGAACTGCTCTCGGGCGATGAGCAGACGATACAGAGCGGCGACGCACTCAGCCAACCGTTCACCGTCCATGTCATAGATGTCGGCCAGGGTGACAGCATTTTAGTCAAGAGCGGTGACCACGCCATGCTGATAGACGCGGGCGAGCGCGGCAACGATCAGAAGATACTCGATTATCTCAAGGCGAACTCAGTCGAAAAGCTCGATTACATAGTCGCCACCCACCCCCATTCCGACCATATCGGCAGTATGCCCAAGGTTATCGAGGGGATAGAGGTCGACAATGTTATTATGCCGAAGCTTCCGAAGTCCATGGTTCCCACAACTTCGATATATCAGAAGCTCATAAAAGCTATTAAAGCGTCCGGCGCCAAAGTCATCTCCGCAAAAGTCGGCGATACCTACACCCTCGGCGACGCAAAGATAACTATAGTCGGACCCGTCGGCACTCCGGAGGATCTCAACAATGCCTCCGTCGTGATGAAGGTTGTCTACGGCAAGAATTCGTTCCTATTTACGGGCGATGCCGAGGAGAAGAGCGAGAAGAAGATACTCGCAAACGGCGCGGATATCAAGGCGGATGTCCTGAAACTCGGTCACCACGGCAGCAGCACATCGACGAGCGAAGAATTTCTCAAGGTCGTGTCTCCGTCGCTCGCACTCATCTCCTGCGGCAAGGATAACGACTACGGTCACCCGCACAAGGAGACTATAGAAAAGCTTGAGAAATACAATATTCCATATGAGCGCACGGATATAAAAGGCACGATAGTTGTCGGCTCGGACGGCGAGCATCTTTCAACGGCTTTCCCGGATAACAAGACCGCTGAGAAGTAAAAAAGGAGGCGGAATAATGGAATATTACGCCATCGACCGTGTCGAAGGAAACTACGCAGTCTGCGAAAAAGACGGCGAAACAATGGTCAATATCAGCCGCGATCTGCTCCCCGACGGAGCGGGCGAGGGCAATGTCCTGCGCCGCCTGCCGGACGGCTCGTTCGTGCTCGACCGCGAGGAGGAAGAACGCCGCCGCAAAGCAGCTCTCGAACTCATGGACGGTCTGTTTGATGAATAATTTCCCCATCGATTTTTGGCGGGGTGCTTGTAGAATATAAAAACGATCTATGGCTCATAGGTCGTTTTTGTTTCTGTAAGGTGTATAGACGTGCCAAGTTTATCGGTTTGATAAACTTGGATTTGTTGATTTGATTAGCACGAATTTTTACAAAGTAGAAGTGGACTGCCGACTTGTCTTTATAATCAAGCCTCCAATAGCCGCGCCGAAGTGTTTGATATCTGACGGAGACTGGCGAGGGAACGGCTTGCGAAGCAAGACGCACGAGCCCGCACTCGTTCAAGCTCCGGCGCGCTTGCGGGCGAATGTGCCGAGCAACTAAATGAGAGCCGCGGGCTATGTGCTGCGGCGCGGCGTTCGCGGGGTCTCGGGGCGAAGCCCTGAGTTTGCTTTTCTTTTGCAGGCGTTTTCTTTTTCAAATAAAAAGAAAATGCCGAAACGCGGGAAGTATAAAAGTTTGATTATAGATAGTGCGACGCGAAGATAGAGTGCAAATTCTACAATTTCATATCGTGACGCTCACGCGTCAAAGGGTCGTCGAGGTCGCCGACCCCTACAAAATACGCGGCAATAAGATTGTACGAATTTCGCGGGCGGATGATATCCGCCCTTACAAGATTGTGCTGATTTGCAATATTGATTGCTTGCCTATCGCAGACATTTACAGTTGTACGCTACAATTTATTGCTTTGCTTCGCCCGCTCTTTTATTACCCGTTCTGTCTCTCTGCGGGGCATTCACAAAATACTTTTAGCAAATTTCTCAACCAAACCACACGGAAATATGATATGTTCAGAAAAATGAGGCGCACTGAGCGTGAACTGCCCGAGAGGCAGGCAAAAGAAATACTCGAAAACGGCTCTTACGGCGTGCTCGCCCTCGCGGGCGACGGCGGCTATCCCTATACCGTGCCGCTCAACTATGTCTATGACGGCGAGAGAATATATTTCCACTGCGCCGCCGAGGGTCATAAAATCGACGCCATAGCACGGGATAACAAATGCTCCTTTTGCGTCGTTGAAAACGGCGGAGTGATTGAAGATCGCTTCACCACAAAATATCGGAGCGTTATCGCTTTCGGGAAAATATACGAAGAGACCGATGAGAAATGCAGGGAGAATGCTTTTCGCCTGATGATGAGGTCGCTGACTCCGTCGGTAACAAATGAAAAGCGCGAGGAAATGTCGCACTGCCAAAAAGCGCGTATTCTCGCAATGGATATAGAATATTTGAGCGGCAAGGGTGCGAATCAGTAAAATATAATCTGCCGTCAATGAGGGGTTAAATCAATGAAAAAGAAAAATATAATCTGGCTGTGCGCCAATATAGCGGTGTTTGCGCTGTTCGCTTTCTTCCACAGCGTGAAATTCGTCGCGGCGGCAGCGGTCGTCTATTCAGCGGCGAGCATAGGATTTTTGACATTCGATATGTGCCGAGGACGCACGGAGAGCATCTGGTGCGCGCCGATGGTGCCGGTGGCACTCATGATTTTTGAGACCGAGATAAACAACGCCATCGACTCGTTCGGTCCGATGCTCTGCGTGAGCGTCATTATCGCGATGGTGCTGACGATAGTCGCCTATATAATATGCAAAAAGAAGTTCGCGGGCTTTTCCGTCGGCGGAGTGAAGCAGGCGCTGTTTATTCTGCTCGCCGCGCTGTCTATAATGGGCTGCGCCATGACGCTCAACAATACGTTCACACGCGGCGTACATAATGTAAACACGGTCGTTATCGAGACGGACGACGATATCCGAACCGCGTTTTACGACGGTCCGCACAGAATCCGCGTGACCCCGTGGAAAGGCGCGGGAGTCGATGCGTGGATCGACCTGCCAAAGGAGCGCTGCGGCAAAGTCGAAGTCGGCGATTCAATTGAGGTCAAGGTCGAAACAGGACTTTTCGGCGTGCGCATCTGTTCGCTGACCGAATAACAAGGAGATAATATGCAGGATCTTTCAAATATCAATACTATAAAAGAAATACTCTCGGCTCACGGATTCACTTTTTCGAAGTCGCTCGGTCAGAACTTTCTGATAAATCCGACCGTCTGCCCGCGCATGGCGGAGGCCTGCGGCGCGGACGAAAACACCGGCGTTATCGAGATAGGCGCGGGAATCGGCGTGCTGACTGCGGAGCTTGCAAAGAGGGCGAAAAAAGTCGTCTCGCTTGAGCTCGACACGCGCCTCATACCCGTTCTCGCGGGGACGCTCGAGGATTTCGACAATGTCGAAGTGCTCAATGCAGATGTACTCAAGACCGACCTGCACGAGCTCATCGCAAGCCGTTTTAACGGAATGCGCGTCGTAGTCTGCGCGAATTTGCCGTATTACATCACATCGCCGGTTATCATGTACCTGCTCGAGAGCCGCATTCCGATAGACGCGGTGACGGTCATGGTGCAAAAAGAGGCGGCGGCGAGACTCTGCGCCCCGGTCGGCAGCAGGGACGCGGGCGCCGTTACAGTAGCGGTCAACTACTATGCCGACGCGAAGAAGCTCTTCGATGTCTCGGCAGGCTCGTTCATGCCCGCTCCCAAAGTGGACAGCAGCGTTATCAGGCTCGATATCAGACCCGACCCGCCCGTTGAAATATCAGACGAGAAATTTTTCTTCCGCGTAGTCAAGGCGGCGTTCGGCCAGCGCAGAAAGACCGCATCGAACTCGCTGAGCGCGGGACTCGGCATCCCGAAAGACAAGATAAACGCAGCTATAGAAGCGGCGGAACTGCCCGCGAGCGTCAGGGCGGAGAGCCTCGGCATGGAAAATCTGGCGCGCCTGAGCGAATGCATCGCGGCTCAGTGCAGATAACAGATAAACGAGGGATTTCTATGCTATTGCTCTTAGTAAAATACACGGCAAAGCCCGGCGGCGGAGAAAAATTCGTCAGAGAAATAACAGATTCCGGGATTCTCAATACCGTCCGCGCCGAGGACGGCTGCGAGGGCTACGACTACTACTTCTCGGCAGAAAGCCCGGACGCGGTGATGCTCGTTGAAAAATGGGCTTCGGCAAAACAGCAGGAAGCGCATCTTCAAACAGCGCACATGGCAGAGCTGATGAAGATAAAAGAGAAATATATCTCGGGCACTTCGGTAGAAAAGACAGTTTTATAAAACATCAAGGCATCCGTTATAAGCGGATGCCTTTGTTTGTTGATGGGGGCGTGGGGTTTCTGCAAATCATTCCGTCTCTCTTTTTCCGCCAACCGCTTTGCCGAGTTCGGAGAACGCTATCGGTGCGAGAGCGAGGGCGGCAACGGTCAGCCACTCATATATATTGAGCACGGACACGTCGAACAGCACACGCAGCGGCGGGACGGTCATAACAATGAGCTGGAGCGCGGCGCAGAGGGCGGCGCAAATTGTCAGCTTTCTGTTTGAAAAAATACCGATGCTGAAAACCGAGCGGCGCGAGCGCATATTGAACGAATGAGCTATCTCGCAGAGGCTCTGCGTCGCAAACGCCATGGTTCGCCCGAGCTCGACGCAGGAGTTTTTGAAAAGCGAGTTGCCTGCGACGAACGCAAATAGACTCAACGCGCCTATCAACATTCCCTCGAGGGCTATGTCGAGTCCCGTACGGTCGGCGAAAAAGCTCTTTGAGCTGTCGCGCGGGGGACGCTGCATGATGCGGCTGTCAAGCCTCTCCGCACCGAGCGCGAGCGCGGGCAGGGAGTCTGTGACGAGATTTATCCACAAAAGCTGTATCGGCAGGAGCGGCGCGGGCATGCCGAATAGCGTGGCGGCAAAGACGCAGAGTATCTCGCCGATGTTGCAGCCGAGCAGATAGTGTATGGCGCGGCGGATATTGTCATATATTCCGCGCCCCTGGGCGACGGCTTTGACTATTGTCGCGAAATTGTCGTCGGTCAGGATCATGTCGGCGGCGTTCTGCGCCACCTGCGTGCCGCCCTTGCCCATGGCGCAGCCGATATCGGCGGCCTTTAATGCGGGTGCGTCGTTGACCCCGTCGCCCGTCATGGCAACAACCTCGCCGTGGGCTCGCAGAGCCTTGACTATCCGCACTTTGTGTTCGGGCGTCACACGCGCATATACGCGGCAGGAGCGCACGGCGCGTGAGAATTCGTTCTCGCCCATTTTGTCTATCTGCGCGCCCGTCAGACATTCGCCGGAGCGCGAGAGTATGCCGAGCTTTTTCGCCGTGGCGCAGGCGGTGCCCGCGTGGTCGCCGGTTATCATAACCGGCGTTATCCCCGCGCGGCGGCAGGTTTTGACCGCCTCATATGCCTCTTCGCGCGGCGGATCCTCCATGCCGATGAGCCCGCAGAATGTCAGCCCAGTCTCGCTTATTTTTCCCCCGTTTGTCTCGCCCGTGGCGACGGCAATGACTCTCAGCGCCCGCTCGGCAAGAGAGGCATTGAGGCTCAGTATTTTTTCGCGCCAAGCCGAAGTCAGAGGGCTTTTTGTTCCGTTTAATATTATGTCGGAACACTTTTTTATCAGCACATCGGGCGCGCCTTTTGCGACCGTTATTATTTTGTCCCCGTCTCTTATCGCGACGGACATCATCTTTCGCTCGGACGAGAACGGTATTTCATCGGTTCTGGGCTTTTGGCGGTTGAGCTTCACTGTATCGGTGCCGGATCGCTCCGCCGCCGCGACTATCGCAGCCTCGGTCGGCTCGCCGGACACCTTGCTCTTGCCTTCGTATTTTGCGTCGCAGCAGAGAACGGCGAGTGAAAAAAGCTTTTTCGCCTCTTCGCCGGTCAATTGAATTTCGCCCGACGGTGAGCAAGCGGCAGTGACTGTCATTTTATTTTGTGTCAGCGTACCTGTCTTATCGGAGCAGATATATGTTGCCGCGCCGAGCGTCTCGACTGCGGGCAGGCGGCGTATGACTGCGTTGCTCTTCGCCATCTTCTGCACTCCGAGCGAGAGCACAACGGTGACTACCGCGGGCAGTCCCTCGGGGATAGCCGCAACTGCGAGGCTCACCGAGAGCATGAACGCGCTGAGCACGCCCATGCCGCGCAGGATGCTGAGCACGAATATCAGCGCGCATATCGCCAACGCGCCGATGCCGAGGACTTTTCCTATCTTCGCGAGCTTTATTTGCAGCGGCGTTGTCGGTTCGTCCTCGGTGTTCAGGAGATGCGCTATCTTCCCGACCGCCGTATCCATGCCTGTCTGAGTCACGACCGCCCTGGCGTGACCTGCGGTTATGACTGAGGACGAAAATATCATATTTTTGAGCTCCGCCTGCGGACTGCCGTCCGGAATACGGCAGAGAGCGTCCTTTTCGCACGGCATGGATTCGCCGGTCAGTGCACTCTCCTGTGCCGACAGCGAATGTGAAGATATCAGCCGCGCATCGGCGGGGACGAGATCGCCCGCACGGACTTCTATAATATCCCCGCGAACAACTTCCGACGCAGGGATTTTTATCTCTTTTCCGTCTCTTATGACTGCCGCCGTCGGCGCGGACATACTTTTCAGCGCCTCGAGCGAATGCTCTGCGCGCCGCTGCTGAATGACCCCGACTGCGGCGTTGAGGATAACTATTATCAATATCATTATCGGGTCGGCGAAGTCGCCGTGTTCCTCTAAAAACGAGGTTGCAAACGACACCCCGCTCGCTATGAGCAGGACTATCACAGTGAAATCCTTGAACTGCTCGAAAAATTCCGCGATGATACTTTTTTTCTTTTTGCCGCGCAGTATGTTTTCGCCGTCCTGCCTTAGCCGCTTCTCCGCTTCGCGCGAGCTCAGGCCCCTGTCAACGCTGCTGTCGAGCTTGCCGACCGCATCCGCGGCGCTCATCGAATACCAGTCCATATTTTCTCCCCTTTTTTATTGAGTCCGTGCAATATATATTCAATTTATCGCCGAAAGTTTACCAAAGTTATTGAACCGTTCACATTTCAATGATAAAATAAATTGTAATTATGTCTTTTTTTCGACAGACGGAGGTATCGCGCTTCGTGACAAAGATAGTTAAATTTCTAAAACCGTATATGGGAGCTACCGTGGCGGCGCTGTTTTTCTCGCTGTTCAACAATCTTATGCAGCTGATTCTGCCCGCGATGATGGCTCTGATGATAAACACCGGCATCGGCGACGGGCGCATGGGCACTGTTCAGCTCATCGGCGGCGTTATGGCGGTGCTCTCCGCTATCGCGATAGCTGCGGCAATTGCGGGCAGCTACTATTCTTCAAAGGTCTCCGCCTGCTTCGGTCTGTCGCTTCGCCGCGCGCTGTTCGTCAAGGTCGAGTCGCTGAGCCAGTGCGATATTGATAAAATAGGCACTCCCTCGCTGATAACGAGAACGACAAACGATATCCGCCAGATTCAGGACATGATCCTGATGATGATCCGCATTATTATCAGCGCGCCGATAGTCATGGTCGGCGGCGCGTTCATGGCGTTCACGCTGAACAAAAGGCTCTCGACCGTCATGTTCATCGCTATTCCGATAATCTTGGTTATCGCCCTCGTCGTCGCAAAGCAGGTTCTGCCGATGTTCGACAAGGCGCAGAAAAAGACCGATAGGCTCAATCTGATCCTGCGCGAAAAACTCAGCGGAATCAGAGTTATCCGCGCGTTCAACCGCTCGGAATATGAGGACGAGAAGTTCAGAAAGGCGAACTACGACCTGACCGGACTCATGCTCAAAATAAATCGTATTTTCGCGTTTCTCATTCCGCTCGCAACGCTTCTTTGCTATGTCATAGTCGCCATTCTCCTCAAGATGGCAGCTAACCAGATAGACGCGCTCGACGCCGTCGCGGACAGCGTGCAGATAGCAAACACCGTCGGCGATCTGCAGGCGTTCATGGTCTATATGATAATGATAATCTACGCAGTCTCCATGGCGGCGTCGCTGTTCGTGATGCTCCCGAAAGCGGAGATATCCGCAAAAAGAATCAACGAGGTTCTCGACCTCGTCCCGATGATAAAAGAAACCGAGCATCCGATAACCCCCGACGCAGACCGCCGCAGCGAGCTTGAGTTCGACTGCGTGAGCTTTAGCTATCCGGGCGCCGATTCGCCGATACTTTCGCGCATATCTTTCAAGACCATGCCCGGCGAGACCACCGCCGTTATCGGCTCCGCGAACTGCAGGGCATAAGCCATCCCCCAAGGTTTTGCGAG
>OGPK01000033.1_pt1 | contig 151361 bp, 129 predicted proteins | sample 1552921 | NCBI WGS metagenome assembly OGPK01 (sample SAMEA2580264, study PRJEB22360) | human gut metagenome | biome: human gut; feature: human-associated habitat; material: faeces | place: Denmark | collected 2008/2010 | reverse complement strand
TGCCGACTAAGGGTAGGTTTTCCATGATTTTTGCAATAACAACTGTAATACTTGAACGAGATTTAATACGCACAATTTGTGCGTCTCTGTTACCTTGCACGGTATATTCTGCGTTCCATGATTCTGTTGATGTTCTAATTAACATCATTACTGCACGCTCCTTTGTTCAAAACCGGCAACATTGCCGGTTTTCATTTTGTACGCTTCTAATATTGCTCCTTCAATTTCTCTGCGAGCAGCATGTGTACAGGGCGTAAATGCAAAATTTGCTGCACGCCCGGCTTTCCACGCACGTGCTTCTGAATGGACAATCGGAAAGCGCACATACATTTTGCCTTTATCCTCATAGACGCGGATGCCGTTTATCGCATATCCGTCTGCCGTCAAGATATTTGCGACTGCGCGGAGCCTTGGGTCAGCACCGCGCAGCGGGTGTACATTGATCTTTCTGAATTTCATCCCATGTACCCTCTCAAATACCGATTCAGTAAAGCCGTGACTTTTTCAGGGTCTTCCTTATCCGCAAGCTTGAGAACTTTTAAAATTGCCTGTTCAAGCTTGTCCTGCTTCGGCTTTTCCGACTTTTCACTCTTTTCTTCTTTCTCGCCAGAACCGGCAATATTGCCGGTTTCCCGTCCGCGCTCCACAGCACGTTCACGGGCTTCTTTAATGTCTAAGCGTCCCTCTGCCACGTCGTCTTTTTCTTCCGTTGTAAGCTGTTCAGACATTTGCTTATAATAGCGCACAGAGCGTTCAGAAACGCCCATCAGCTTTGCAAGATGCTCCTGCATACCGCCTTTTATCTCACCGGCTTCTTTCATTTCTTCAAGCAGCTCTCGATATTCTTCGTAAAGCTGCAATTTGCGCTGCGGTGTGTATTCGCGGCTTGCATTGGCTTGATGCAGCATCAGTTGCGCCTTTCGTACAGATTTTGTCTCAAACACATAGCACGGCACTTTCGTCCAATGCAGATACGTAGTGATTGCCCTAAAACGACGTTCACCGGAGAACAGTGTGTAACGGTTTCCGTTTACGATCACGCCCAACGGTGTGAGCAAACCGACTTCATCGATATTCGCCGCAAGCTCTTTGTAGGATTCCTCATTGTCATCGGCTGCGTAAGAGTTCTTCGCCGCAAAATCGATCAGTGCCGTATCGATCAGCTCAAATCTGCCGTTCTGTGCGGCGTTATCTGTTGCTGCTTTCAAACTATTTAACCCGGCGTTGATATTACCTAAATTCAGCTTTTTCATGCTTACGCACCAACCTTTCTCAAAAACTCGTCTGCCAGAGCCTGATAATCTATATTTCCGTTGCTCCGCTTATCAAAAACGCAGATCGGCTCACGTGCATTTACCGCACGGATCAGCGCCACATTGCGACGGATCGTCGTGCTGAACATCGGCAGCAAATCCTGTCCCAAAAGGACTTCGCGGAATACACTGCGCAAACCGCGCCGCTCATCCATCGTGATAAGCCCGCCAAGAATTTTCAAATTTGGATTTATCGTGCGGCGAATATCTGCGATAGCCTCAGCTTTGAGCGTCAGAGCATGGATACCGTAGTCTTCGGCAAACATCGGCATGATGATCGCATCCGCATAATAGTGTACAATATCCATCAGCCTGCCACCCTGCGGAGGGCAGTCGATGATGACGAAATCATAATCTGGAAGATCTTCCAGTGCCTTTTCCAACGTGTTCAGATAAGGCGCACCATTCATTTTCTGACGGATCAAATCTTCTTCAATCACACTCAGCGTTCGGTCAGACGGCAGCACATCCACGCCAAAGCGCGTTGTTTGTACGGCTTTCGTACAAGCTACCTGCCCACGCAGCACCTCAAGTAAGGACGGAGATACGTCCACATCATAATTGAGCGTAGCATAGCCTTGCGGGTCTGCATCGATCAGCAGTACACGGTAGCCGCGCTGTGCCAGGCATGCGGAGAGGTTGACGGCCGTCATCGTTTTGCCGACGCCGCCCTTTTCGTTTGTAATTGCGATTTTCTTGATTTGTTTCATAACGAGCCTCCTAAAACTCCCGAAACCGGGGAAATATAAAAAACCGGCAACATTGCCGGTTTCCGTCAGAAATATGAAATTAAGATATGAAAAAGAGCAGCCTTTCGGTCACTCCTTGTCTACACTATATAGCACGCCTGCTTCACACGCAGGAGGTCCGCGGTTCGAGCCCGCGCGTTTCCACCAAAAAAGAGCTGTCTCTTTAGAGACAGCTCTTTTGCTATGTTCGATTCCAATCCACCGCTTGACAAATCCCCGAACCGTTTCCTCGGTTCACTTCATCCTACCAAATCATACACGACCCGAGAGGATTTTTACTTATAAAAATCCCACCGCATCACACGGGAGCTTTCAGGGCCCGTATGACACGGTGGGGTTATAACTTCTCTGCAAGGGGAAAACGCAGAAGATGGGTTATCCATTTTTTTCGGGGACAAACATCATTACAAAACTAACGAGCAAAGACACACAGCAACACCAAATGGCCTTTGTCCCAAGCAGGCCACTCATCAGGCTGCCAAGGCCGGCGCCGATGCCGAACACAAAAATAACACCGAAATACGTCAGCGATTTCTGCAAAATCTCTTTATCCCGCGTTCTGAAATACGCGCACAGTGCCTCGGTGCCGGAGCGCATGTTGCCGATGCACATCGTACTTGCATATGCGTGGCCGCGCACCTTGTGGAACGTCTGCACCTGCATGGCACATACAAACGAGACCATCGCGTTCGCAAGCGGTTCAAAGTATGCCGGCAAAAAGCCGACGACAAGCAAAAACACGATCTCGCAGAACAAAATGATCTGCCGCCAGTGGATTTTCTCATACGTCTTAAAACAAATGTGTATCAGCTCCGCGGCCGCTGTACCGATCAAAAACGATACCACCGGGATAAGGTACTTCACCACGTTCGGCCAGTCCTTCTGGAACAACGCCGTGCTCAAAAAAACAATGTTGCCCGTCTGCGCGTTGGCAAAAACCTCGCCGCGACAAAAGTAGGTATATGCGTCCTGAAATCCGCCGGAGAGAATGATGAACACTGCCGCACGGAAGCTGTCGGACATCTGTCCGTGCAGATGAAACGGCTCAGCGACCTTCATAGGCGTGCTCCTTTTCCGGCACAGTGAAAACGACCGCCGTGTACGAGAGCACAAAGCCGAGCGCATACAGGGCAAGCGCAATGTAGCTGCCGCCCACAACGCATTTTGCAATCATCCCAAGGAAAAAGCCAATCGCAAATACAGCCGCCGTAAAGCGAACGCGACCGGTATCCTCGCCGATGTGCTGCGCTGCATGCACCACCATCGCCAGCATACCTGCGTCAAAGAAAATACCCATAATGATTTCAAAAACTACCGCTTCCATTTTATACCTTCTTCGTTTGGCGCACAAAACCTTGAAACGCCGCTTTTTATCTACGCTTTTCAGCACAAAATCTGCGCGAAATCATCTTGACTTCCCACAGCGTTACCATTATAATACTCTTATATTCATGTGTAAAATCTATAATCTATATATCTAAAATATCGTTATGATATAGCAAGGGGAACAGGGCCAACATGTACATCAGTTATGATTACTATCGAATTTTTTATTACGTTGCAAAATACGGTAACCTCTCGCAGGCCGCAAAGCAGCTTTTAAATAACCAGCCGAACATGACGCGCGCCATCAAAAACCTGGAAGCCGAACTCGGGTGCCCACTGTTTCTGCGCACAAACCGCGGCATGAAATTGACGCCGGAGGGCGAGCGCTTGTACGCCCACGTGCGCATCGCGTTCGAGCATATCGAAGCCGGCGAAGCGGAGATCACCGAGAGCCGCACGCTGCAAACCGGCACCGTGTACGTCGCCGCAAGCGAGGTCGCGCTGCGCTGCTTGCTGCTGCCCGTGCTCAAAGAATTCCGCCTTCTCCATCCCGGCATCCATATCCGCATCAGCAACCACTCCACGCCGCAGGCTATCGCCGCGTTAAAAGAGGGCACAGCGGATATTGCCGTCGTCACCACCCCCACCGCACCGTCCGCCTCGCTCACCGAAACACCTGTCCGGCCCATCCACGAGTATGCCGTATGTTCACCGTTTTTCAAAACGCTCACAAACCGCCAAGTAAAGCTTGAAAAGCTCTTAGAATTCCCGCTCATCTCGCTCGGCGCCGATACCAAATCGTTCGAGTTCTATTCCGGGTTCTTCGCCGCGCATGGCCTGCCATACCACCCGGATATCGAAGCGTTCACCGCCGACCAAATTTTGCCCATGGTCGAAGCCGACCTCGGCATCGGGTTCGTGCCGGAAGAATTCTTGGAAAAATGGTCAAATGTCTGTCGCATCGCTTTGGAAGAGAAAATACCGGAAAGAAACGTCGTCGTCATCAAGCGGAAAGGCCAACCCCTGAGCGTCGCCGCCAAAGAGCTCGAAAAAATGATCCTCGCCGCCGAAAAGTGAATGATCAAAAAAGGAAGCACGCCTACCAAAACCGCGTGCTTCCTTTTTGATCATTCGGCCACAGATCGAATATCATTACAATAAAACCCCGCCGTCCATCTCGTGCACCGTGTCGCACAGTGCCGCGATGTCCTCGTGGTTGTGGCTCGCAAGCAGGATTGTCTTCCCTTGTGTTTTGAGTCCCAACAGCAGTGCCCGTATATCCTGCACACCGGCGTTATCCAGTCCGTTCATCGGCTCGTCCAAAATGAGGATCTCCGGGTCTTCCATGATTGCCTGCGCAATACCAAGGCGCTGCCGCATGCCGAGCGAGTATTTTCCCACATGCTTGCGGCTTTCGGGGTCAAGCCCCACCGTCTTCAGCACATTCAAAATTTCTTCCTTGCCGATCTTCCGCCGTATGTTCGCCAAAAAGCGCAGATTTTTGTACCCGCTGTAATTCGGCAGAAAGCCCGGCGCTTCAATAATGGCTCCAATATCCTCCGGCATGTCCACGTCACGTCCCACGCGCTTGCCGTTCACGAGGATCACGCCCTCCTCTGGGTGCATCAGACCGCAGATGCACTTAAAAAGCACCGTTTTGCCGGAGCCGTTGCGCCCTACGATGCCGTGTATCTGCCCCTTTTCAAACGAGATCGATACGTTCTTCAAAACCACTTGGTCGCGAAAACGCTTCACCGCGTTCTGCACTTCAATACAAGTTTCCATAAAGACTCCTTTCACACCGATTTCAGCACGTCAATGTTCCGCCTGCGCAGCGTCACCCACGAAGCCGCCGATAAAGCCGCAAACAAAGCCAACAGTGCCAACAAAATATACGTAAGGCTCGGGTATATCGAGTTGCCATCGTAATCCACACGGGAAAGGTTCACCCATGAGACCGGCGAGACATTCACAAACCAGTACGCCGTCTTATACGTCACCATGTTCCACAGCACGAGCGCCGTACCGCAGATGCCGCCCGCCGTGCGGGAAATATTCAGGTTCACGAAGAACATCAGCATACCGAGCACAGTGGCGACCAAGCTCCCGTTCACCACACACCGCAACACCGCCGGGATCGGATCAAATCGCGCCGTGATAACGCGTGCAAACGGAATGCTGATGCCGTTCTGCCCCGCTGCCGATGTCTGCGAAAACGTAGAAAGCAGCTTGCCCCATTCCGCGCTCCATTCGATATGCGGCAGCAGCACAAGAACACTTATGAAATACAGCACAATTAAATACAGTACAGACGCCACCACGATATACAGCATTTGCCCGATGAACCATATCCGCCGCCCGGAACGCAGCATAATATACGGCTGCTCGTCCTCAATAAACGGCGCATCGCAGAACAACAGCACCACGCCGAGGAACAGCATCATCACCGCACTGCCCTCGTCCAGCAAAAACGGCAGCAGATACGGCGTGACCTTATATCCCGTCCGCGCGCACAGCTCGCCCACCGGCGAAAGCCGCGAGTGCAAATACAAGACCTCTATCAAAAGCAAGATGTACAATCGCGGGTTCACCGCCCACTTTTTAAAGTTGTGCAGCGCAATCGAAAAGCAAGCGAAAGCCTTACCCATTTTCAAGTCTCCTTCTGCACGAGCGCGTAAATAAAACGAGGAACACCACGCCGAACGCTGCAAAGATTCCGCACGTCACAAGCGTCGTCGTCCCCGCGCCGCCGAATATCGAAAGTCCCTTAGAGAGCATACCGGGGTAAAATTTGCTCGGCATACGCAGCCACATCATCAGCGTATTCAAAACGTAATACGCCAGCATCGGTGCCGCCAGTGTCACGAATACGTTCGTGATCTTCGTCGAAAGCCACAGCGCAAATTCCGCAAACGCTCCTGCGCAGCACGCCTTAATGAAAATCATCGCCGCAAAATAAAGGTATACCCACTCGGAATACCCAATCTCGTCAAACGCGCCCAGCGCCATGAAGATTCTGTTTTCCATGTTCACCGCCGGAAAGCCCCAAAGCCGTAAGATCATGAGGTCAAGCCACTCGGAAACGACGACCACCAGCACCGCCGAGACAAAGCACGCAATGCCTTTCGATACGCCGTATATGCGCTTCGAGCACCGCTGCGCCGAAAAGCGAATGAACCGGTTTTCCCAGTCCGCGCAGAACAGCGCCGCCCCGGGTATTGCCGCAAACAGCAAAAACAAAAGCTGAAAATCAAGGTACTGAAAGATCCCGTAAATGTAGATCAGGTCATTTTCCGGCGTCATATAAGAAAGCTCATCCATGCCGGTCAAAAACGTCGCGACCGTCAGCCCCAACGCGGCAAACACAAACGCTTTCGAGCACACTGTACGCGCAAAGTCATTTTTCAGAACATTCAAAAAAATACGCATACACACCTCATATATCTCCGTTCTCGTGTAAAAGCTCCGTGCCATCTAACGCGTTAATCAGGATATACCCGTCCTGCGGCAGCATGATCTCTCCCGTACTGGATTTATCCGGCAGCAAGATTTGATGCGTAGTCTGAAAATACCAAACTGGGATTAACCGCACAATGCCGGTTTCTTCCGTCTGGACAGGCGTATACGCCATTTGAATATCGTCAATGAAATATTCGCCCTCCATGATAACCGAGTTATACTTATCGTCAACCGCCTGCAAAGCCTCGTCCAGCGTCAGCACTTTCTTTGATTCGCCGCTTTCCAGTTCTTCCAGAACATAGCTTACGTCATAATGGCGGATTCCATCCGCATCCACCACGGCGGTCATATATGTACCCGGCACATAAGCATCTCCGCTGTAACTGCCGCCATCAAACATCGCGAGCGGCATTCCGTTTACCAAAATCTCATATTGAAAAACATAATGCGGCTGTGAACTTGTATCTATTGTATAGCATACACCCTTCCCAACCGCAATGTTCAGCTTCTCCGCTATGTCCCGAATGGTTTTATCCGTTTCTTCTATCGAAGCAAAATCCAGATTTTTTCCGGTTTCATATATTGTCAAGTCTTCTATATCCTGTATGTCCCGCTCTGTCATATAGTAAAATGTATTTCCGCAAATACGCTGTAAGTAATCGCCGTCCTGCGTACTTACATACTTTCCGACAGCTTCCATGGCACCCGGGGTCACCATTTCCCAAGGCTCTTCTCCCTCTTCTGTTATGGTTTTGCCGGAACAAAAAAGTGATTTCAGCTCTTCATAATCGATGAGCTGCCCCTGTCCGCGCATTTCCGCCAACGCACTTTTCTGCATGGACTCCGGAACATACACATCTGCGTCTACTTTTACGCCGGAGGAAAGGGTTTTCTCGACATGACCGCTTTGTGCTTGTGCGGAAGAATCGTCGGTCTTCTCTGCCAAAGAAGCGTCCGTGCTTTCTACCGTTCCGCTTTCCGTACTCTGCACACCGCTTTCCGTCACCGGCTTCGTGCAGCCGGGCAGCAGCACCAAAAGCACAGAAAGTAAAACCACCGCAAACCGTTTCACAAAAACACCTCCTAAATCGAACCGTTATTTTTCAAAAGTTCCGTGCCGTCAAGCGCGTTAAACAAAATGTCGCCCCTGTCCGTCAGCGTCGTCGTTTGGCTCGGGTCGTCCTTTCCGGCGTATTCCATCGTGTGCTCCGTCTGAAAGCGCCACACCGGCAGCAGCCTCGCGTCGTTCGTGCCCTCTATCGGCACGGCAATGTACGCCATCTCAATTTCGTCTACGCGCCATTCGCCCTCCACGATCATGGAGTCAAACTTTTCCTCCAGTTTCTGTATCGCTTCGTCTAATGTCAGCACCGGCTGCGGCGTGCCCGCGTCCGTCACATCCAGCGCATACGGCATCGCAAGCATATTCAGTCCCTCTACACCGTAAAACACCTTCACCGAGGTCCCCGTCGCCCACACGTCCCCGCTGTAACTGCCGCCGTCAAAAACGGCCAGCGGCATGCCGTTCACCGCGATCGGGTATTCCAGCACATACTGCTCGTTTTCCTTTGTCGGCTCTATCACAAAGTCAAAGTCCGCGTTATACGTCTCAAGCGCCGTGCGCCCGTCATACACCGCCCGCATCGTGTCATAGTCCATCGTGTAGCAGGTCGGCTCCAAAACGGAAACCCCAAGCGCGTCAATATACGTCTGCACCTTCGCTTTCACTTCGTCTATCGTCGCAAAGTCGAGGTTCTTCCCTGTCAAATACACGGCGCGGTTGTCGCCGAACGGCAAAGAGCTCGCGTATTCCGAAAAGAGGTACATCGCCGTCACCTCTCGTCCGTTTGAGTACGCCACTGTCGTGCCTACAGCCGACAGCACCGTGTCTCCCACTTGCCAAAGCTCGAGCATCGTGTTAGAAGAAAAATAACCGTTATCCGCTATTTCTGTCACGGTCGATTCCACCTCTGCCCCACCGAAAAACACCTCGCTTAGCCCCTCGTGCGCCACCTCGTGCCCCGTGCCCTTCATCTCCGGCAGCTCCGTTTTCTGCATCGATTCCGGCATAGTCACGTCTGCGTCCACCACAACGCCGGAGGATAACGTCTTCGTCACATGCGCCGCCGTCTTCGTCTTTTCCGGCAATGAGACTTCACTCGCCGCACTCTTCCCGCCGCTCGCGGTGCTTTCCACGGAAGAAGCCGCCGCGCTCTCCGCAGTCGGCGCTTTCCCCACTTCCGCCTTCGTGCATGCCGATAACGCCATGCAAAGCACCAAAGTCACTAAAATCAGTTTTTTCATTTCCATACACTCCTTTGGCGGCCACACCGCCCCTTTCTGCCCCAATTATACCAGACTCACCCTGCCCTGTCTCGATTTTTGCAAATCTTTTGCAGTAAACTTGCACTTTGCTTGCAACGCTTGTATCTCCCCGAAATCCGGCCCCTTCTGGCAGCAAAAAAGGCGGCCGAACCGCATCCGAAAACGCAGTTCAGCCGCCGAAATTCTATATTCTAATTATCGCTTACAATTTCTGACAGAACTCCACTTTTTCACCGTTCGGACCTTCCACGGTGAAAAACTTCACGCCGTTCGCCCAAAACGGCAGCCCGTGAATCTCGTCGTCGAGCATCGTAAGCCCCGCTTCCTTCGCCGCTGCGAACGCCGCTTCAACGTCCGTCGTGTCGAGCGCAATGTGGTCGATGGCGCCGGGCTTCCCCTCTGCCGCGTGGTTCTCATACGTCTCAATGACTAAATTTTTGAGCTGCAAAAACGTCACGCGCTCGTTCGCCGCCTCGTTTACGATCTCCAAAACCGGCTGAAAACCGATGGTCTCGTAAAACGCAACGGTCTTTTCCAAATCGTTCGTCGGCACGCCGATGTGCTGCACACCGGTCAGCATTTCGGGAAATTTCATAAGTATCACCTTTCATTTTTAAAATAGCAAAGCAACGCCGCAAAACTCCGCACGGCACTGCCTTAAACCGCTCTCGCGGAAATTCACCAATAAATTTACTTAAATATCATCGAAAGCAAGCCCGTAGACTGTAAGAACAGCACCAGCATCATCACAGGCGCTACGTAGCGGATCATCACGTAATACATACGCTTGCGGCGAAACTTATACCCTCCGCGCTCCATCTCGTCCGCCACATATTTCGGCGATTTCACCCAGCCGATCAAAATGGTGGAAAGCAGCGCGATCAACGGCATCATAACGCTATTGCTGACGTAGTCCATAATGTCCAGAAGCTGTGCGCTCGAGCCGTTCGGCAGCGTCACGTTGAAGTAGAACACGCTGTACCCGAGCGCGATCACCGCGGAAGCCGCGAGGTAAATCAGCGCCAGCACAAGCGTCGTCTTCTTTCTGTCTGTGTGGAAGATTTCCATACAGTTCGCAACGATAGACTCCAAAACCGAAATGCAGGAGGTCAGCGTCGCAAAAATTGCGGAGATGAAGAACAGCACACCGACCACCGTGCCCGCCGGGCCCATCGCGTCAAACACCTTAGGCAAAGACACAAACATCAGGCTCGGGCCTGCGCCCATGCCGTCCGTGCCGGAGAACACGAATACCGCCGGAATGATCATCACGCCTGCAAGCAGCGCCACGCCGGTGTCGAAAAACTCGACCTGCGAAACGGATTTGTTGAGGTTAACCTCCGGCTTCACATACGAGCCGTAGGTGATCATAATGCCCATCGAAACGCTCAGCGAGAAGAACAGCTGGCTCATTGCATCGAGCAAAATCTGCAAGAAGCGCTCCACGGTCAGCCCCTCAAAGTGCGGGGTGATGTAGTAGAGGAAGCCCTGTAAACCCGTGCGCACGTTGCCGTCCGCGTCCTCGTGCTTTAACGTCAGCGAGTAAATCGCAATAATAACAACAAGAACCAGCAGCACCGGCATCATGAATTTCGATACCTTCTCAATGCCGCCCTCAACGCCCTTATACACAATGAACGCTGTCACCGCCATAAACAGCAGGCCGAACACCACAGGCGACACCGGCGACGTGATAAACGACGTAAAGTAGTCGTCCTGCGCCGCGCTCGAAGCCTGCCCCGTCAGATACACGCACGCGTACTTCGTGATCCAGCCGCCGATGACCGCGTAATACGTCATGATGAGCACCGGAACCAAAAACGTCAGCACACCAAGGAACTTCCACTTCGGATGCATCTCCTCATATGCACCGATGGCACTTTTCTGCGTCTTTCTGCCAATCGCAATGTCAGAAGTCAGCAGCGTAAAGCCGAACGTCAGCACCAACACCAGATAAATGATGAGGAACAGTCCGCCGCCGTCCTTTGCCGCAAGGTACGGAAAGCGCCACAAATTGCCCACGCCCACCGCGCTGCCGGCCGCCGCCAGCACAAAGCCGAGCTGTCCGGAAAAATTGCTTGTTTTTTTCTCCATAGTCCTATACACTCCTCCGTAAAATACCAGCTATACCCCAAAAGCCAAACTGCCGCACTTTTCGAATATATACGTATTAGTATACTACTTTAACTCAGAGAAGTAAAGAAAACTTTACACAATTTTCCCGCAAAATGCGAAAAACACCGAATTTCTCCGGTGTCTCCCTTTCCAGACTTTTTGGGGTCATTTCAGAACGCATCGGGGCTGTCTTTATATTCCGCACATTCGACAGGGAATGTGCGGTTTTTATATAATGATTTACGGCTGTGATGACGCGTTTTTCAAACCAAAAGAACCGTGGTCTTGCAAACCGTGGCTCGAAAATTTCGCAGAGCGGTGAACTCTGCGATAGACCGGAAGATTAAGAGAAAGAGGATAAGTAAGAAGTTTTATGTTCACCGATGAGGAAATCAAGGAAGCCGCTGATTCATAGTGAAACCAGCGGCTTGATTTGCGGTGCATTCAACTGAAAATGAGCAAAAAATAACGGTCACACAATCCTAATGGACTGTGTGACCGTATTTATATCGGTTGTTTTGCCTACGCTACTGCGTCAACTTTTTACTGGCGCGGATTGCGGATAGCAGCCTGAGCCGCAGCAAGACGAGCGATCGGTACACGGAACGGAGAGCAGGAAACGTAGGTGAGGCCAACGTTGTGGCAGAACTCGACGGAAGTCGGGTCGCCGCCGTGCTCGCCGCAGATACCAAGCTTGATGTCCGGGCGGGTGGACTTACCGAGCTCGCAAGCCATCTTAACGAGCTTGCCTACGCCAACCTGGTCGAGCTTTGCGAACGGATCGTTCTCGTAGATCTTCTTATCATAGTAAGCGCCGAGGAACTTGCCCGCGTCGTCACGGCTGAAGCCGAAGGTCATCTGAGTAAGGTCGTTCGTACCGAAGGAGAAGTACTCTGCTTCCTTCGCGATCTCGTCAGCCGTCAGAGCAGCTCTCGGGATCTCGATCATGGTGCCGACCTTGTAGGTCATGGAAGAGCCTGCCTCTGCGATGAGCTTATCAGCCGTTGCAGTGACAACGCCCTTAACGTATGCCAGCTCCTTGACTTCGCCAACGAGCGGGATCATGATTTCCGGAACGATGTTCCAATCCGGGTGCTTAGCGGAGACATTCAGCGCAGCCTTGATAACTGCGGAGGTCTGCATCTCTGCGATTTCCGGATAGGTGACAGCCAGACGGCAGCCACGGTGACCCATCATCGGGTTGAACTCGTGGAGGCCGGAGATGATTGCCTTAACCTGCTCGACAGTCTTGCCGGTGGACTTAGCCAGCAGCTCGATGTCAGCTTCTTCGGTCGGAACGAACTCATGCAGCGGCGGATCGAGGAAACGGATGTTAACCGGCTCGCCTTCCATGGTCTCGTAGAGCTTCTCAAAGTCGCCCTGCTGCATCGGCTCGAGCTTAGCAAGGGCAGCTTTTCTGCCTTCGACGGTGTCAGCGCAGATCATCTCGCGGATAGCTGCGATTCTGTCCGGATCGAAGAACATGTGCTCGGTACGGCAGAGGCCGATGCCTTCTGCGCCGAGGCGCTTTGCATCGATAGCGTTCTGCGGGGTATCGGCATTCGTACGAACCTTCATCTGACGGAACTTGTCCGCGAGACCCATAATGCGGCCGAAGTCGCCGGAATCGACGGAAGCCGGAACGGTCGGGATGAGGCCGTCATAGATGTTGCCGGTGGAACCATCGATGGAGATGCAGTCGCCCTCGTGGTAGGTCTTACCGGCGAGCTCGAACTTCTTGTTCTCTTCATCCATGGTGATAGCGGAGCAACCGGAAACACAGCAGGTGCCCATGCCACGCGCAACAACAGCTGCGTGGGAGGTCATGCCGCCGCGAACGGTGAGGATGCCCTGTGCAGCCTTCATGCCTTCGATGTCCTCCGGGGAGGTCTCAAGGCGAACGAGGACGACCTTTTCGCCCTTCTCGTTCCAAACCTTTGCATCTTCAGCGGTGAAGACGATCTTGCCGCAAGCAGCACCGGGAGATGCAGCCAGAGCCTTAGCGACCGGGGTAGCAGCCTTAAGAGCCTTAACGTCGAACTGCGGGTGCAGCAGAGCGTCGAGGTTTCTCGGCTCGATCATGAGAACAGCCTGCTTCTCGTCGATCATGCCTTCGTCGATGAGGTCGCAAGCGATCTTCAGAGCAGCAGCCGGCGTTCTCTTGCCGTTACGGGTCTGGAGCATGTAGAGGTGCTTGTCCTCGATGGTGAACTCCATGTCCTGCATGTCTCTGTAATGATTTTCAAGGGTGTTGCAGATGCCTACGAACTGCTCGTAAACTTCCGGCATGACTTCCTTGAGCTGGTCGATGTGCTGCGGGGTGCGGACACCTGCAACAACGTCTTCGCCCTGTGCGTTCATGAGGAACTCACCGGTGAGAACCTTTTCGCCGGTGGACGGGTTACGGGTAAACGCAACGCCGGTGCCGGAGGTCTCGCCCATGTTGCCGAATGCCATCATCTGCACGTTAACAGCGGTACCCCAGGAATACGGGATATCGTTGTCGCGGCGGTAGACGTTTGCACGCGGGTTGTCCCAGGAACGGAAAACAGCCTTGATAGCGCCCATGAGCTGTTCCTTCGGATCGTACGGGAAGTCCTCGCCGATCTTTTCCTTATACTCAGCCTTAAACTGATTTGCGAGCTCCTTCAGGTCGTCAGCGGTCAGCTCAACGTCCTGCGTTACGCCCTTCTTAACCTTCATCGCGTCGATGAGCTGCTCGAAGTACTTCTTGCCGACTTCCATAACGACGTCGGAATACATCTGGATAAATCTTCTGTAGCAGTCATAAGCCCAGCGCGGGTTGCCGGACTTCTTAGCCATAACTTCAACAACGTCCTCGTTGAGGCCGAGGTTGAGGATGGTATCCATCATGCCAGGCATGGATGCGCGTGCACCGGAACGGACGGAAACGAGAAGCGGGTTCTCCTGATCGCCGAACTTCTTGCCGGTGATCTGCTCCATCTTTTCAATGTACTCCATAATTTCAGCCTGGATCTCATCGTTGATGCGGCGGCCGTCTTCGTAATACTGGGTGCAGGCTTCGGTGGAAATGGTGAAGCCCTGCGGAACGGGCAGGCCGAGGTTCGTCATCTCAGCAAGGTTTGCGCCCTTACCGCCGAGAAGCTCGCGCATGCTCGCGTTGCCTTCTGTGAACAAATAGACATACTTTTTGCTCATTGGAAACTACCTCCTTGAAAATTTACACGGTTAAACCGAGTATTAACTGATTTTTTTCAGCGAAAAAGGCGTAAAAAACTTATCCACTGTTTCGCCGCACTCTATTATACCAAATATATTTGCGAATTTCCATACCTTTTTTCGAGAAATCGTCTGTTTTCGGAAATTTTTCGCAGAATTTTTCTTTTAGACAGATTTTTGCGCCGCAAAACGATTTTTTAAGGCGGGTTTTCCCGCGTTTTCGGACAAAATAGGCTTGCAAAACCCTTTTGCGGGTGGCATAATATAATATATTTGAAAAGCGGGCATGCCCGCAAAAACACACACGCAGAGAAAAGCGCAGCGGCGAAGGGTCTCCCCCTTTCGGCGGCTGTGCGGCTTCTGCGTGCCTTTCGGCATTCCCGAAAACGGGCGGTGCGAAAAAGAAGACAAAAACATTGATGTAAAAAGGAACATTCCATGAAGCTTTTTTCTAAAAACGATCAAACTTCGGGCGGCGCGGACTGGCTGATCGTGGGACTCGGCAACCCGGGCCCGAAATATGAGATGACACGCCACAACGCCGGCTTTTTAATGCTGGACGCCATCGCGGAGCACTTTAACATTGAGGTGCGCCGCGTGAAATTCAAGGGCCTTTACGGCAAGGGCACCATTGCGGGACAGAGCGCCGTGCTTTTAAAGCCCTCCACCTTTATGAATTTGAGCGGACAGTCCGTAACGGAGGCGATGAACTTCTTTCATATTCCGCCGGAGCGCACGCTGATTGTATTCGACGACATTTCGCTTGACGTTGGGCGCACGCGCATCCGCTTAAAGGGCAGTGCAGGCGGGCACAACGGCATGAAGAATATCATTTATCTGAGCGGCAGCGACCTGTTCCCGCGCATGAAGATCGGTGTAGGCAGCAAGCCCGAAGGCTGGGACCTTGCGGACTGGGTACTCTCCCGCTTTACAAATGACGAGATGAAAACGCTAAAAACCGTTTCCGAAAACGTAACGGACGCCGTGGAGCTGCTCCTCTCCGGCGCGCCGGACAAGGCGATGAACCGCTATAATTCCTGAGCGGCTCCCCGAAAGGAACACTACTATGCGGATGAATTTTTTGAATGACGCGCTCGGGCGCGTGCCGGAATACCGCGCGATCGAAAACGCTGTGCGGCAGCGCAAGACGCCGGTGGCCGTGACGGGTTTGGCTTCCATTCACAAAGCAAATATTCTGCACACGCTGCTTTCTGCCATGTCGAAAAAAGCGCTGTTTATTGCGGGCGACGAAGCGGAAGCGACGCGTATGCTGGAAGACCTGAACGCGATGGGCGTGACTTCTGCGTTTTACCCCCTGCGCGATTTCAGCCTGCGCGACACGGAGGGCAGCTCACATGAATATGAGCGCCAGCGCATCGAAGCACTGACGCTGCTGCAAACCGGGCAGTGCACCTGCATTGTGACGACGATCGACGCGGCATTGCAGTATGTTCTGCCACCAAAAAAGCTGAAAGAGCGCACGGTGAAACTTTCTGCCGGACAGGAAATTTCGGTGGATGAGATTGTGCGGGCGCTGGTGCGCTGTGGCTATGTGCGCGCCGATCAGATTGACGGCACGGGTCAGTTTGCGCGCCGCGGCGGCATTGTGGACTTCTACTCCCCCGGCGGAAAAGCACCGGTGCGTGTGGAGTTCTGGGGCGACGAGATCGACACCATCTCGTATTTTGACGCGGAGACGCAGCGCCGCACCGACCAGATCACGGAAGTGACCATCTCCCCTGCCGTGGAGGTCGTGCCGGACAGCATGAGTATCCTTGCAAAAAAACTCGAGGCACACGCAAAAACGCTGCGCGGCAAGGCGGCGCCTGCCGCAAAGGAAGTGCTGCTGCGCGAGGCGGATAAACTGAAAAACGACCTGCACATTGGGTGCATGGACAAATATTACATGTTCGTTTACGAGACAGTCGCAACGCTGTTCGATTATTTTGACACGGATGCGCTGCTGGTGTTCTCCGAAGGCTCGAAACTAAAGGAACGCATGCGCACGACGCTGTGGCAGTGGGGCGAGGACGTACGCGGACTGCTCGCGGAGGGCGTGCTGTGCCGCGGGCTTGACATGTACACCGAGACGTATGAATACGCCTTAAAGCGCGCGGAGGACACGGCGAGCGTTTATATGGACGCGTTTGCACGCGGCTCTTACGACACGCCGACAAAGGCGCTTGTGAACATGACGGTGCGGCAGCTTTCCGTTTGGGGCGGCAGCACGCAGCTTTTGGCCGAAGACCTGACGGCTGCGCTGCACAACCGGCATGCCTGTGCTGTTTTAGCCGGCACGGAGCGCGCCGCGATGAACGTGGCGGCAGATTTAAAGGCCGCCGGACTGCCTGCGGGCTATTTTGAGAGCCTTTCCGCCATCACGCCGGGCACGGTGGCCGTTGTGGCGGGTACGCTTTCCGCAGGCTTTGAATACCCGAACGCGAAATTCACGCTCATCACGCACGGGCGCATGAGCGCGGGCAGCCAGCCGAAAGCGAAAAAAAAGGACAAAAACAGCAAGGCCGTTTACAGCCTTGCCGAGCTGACCCCCGGCGATTATGTAGTGCACGCAACGCACGGCATCGGCATTTTTGAGGGCATCCACAAAATCGACATGCAGGGCATCACGAAGGACTACATCAAGCTGCGGTACGCGAAAAACGACACCTTATATGTGCCGGTGACACAGCTCGATTTAGTTGCGAAATACATCGGTCCGCGTGAGGACTCCGGCGTAAAGCTGCACCGCCTTGGCGGCACGGAATGGCAGAAATCGAAAGCGCGCGTACGCGCCGCCGTAAAGGACATCGCAAAGGAGCTTATTGTTTTATACGCTCAACGCATGAAACAGAAGGGCTTTGCGTTCCCCGAAGACAACGAGTGGCAGCACGATTTTGAGGCGCACTTTGAATACAACGAAACGGACGACCAGCTGCGCTGCATCAACGAGATTAAAAACGACATGGAGCGTGAAGCGCCGATGGACAGACTGCTGTGCGGCGATGTGGGCTTCGGCAAGACGGAGGTCGCCTTGCGCGCGGCGTTTAAGTGCATCACCGCCGGCAAACAGTGCGCCATCTTGGTGCCGACGACGATTTTGGCGTGGCAGCACTACCAGACCGTTTTAAAGCGTATGGAGGGCTTCCCCGTGGATGTGGAGCTGCTCTCCCGCTTCCGCACGCCGCGTCAGCAGGACGAAATTCTGAGAAAGCTGAGACGCGGCAGCATTGACCTCATCGTCGGCACACACCGACTGGTCTCGAAAGACGTGCAGTTTAAAGACCTCGGCCTTGTCATCATCGACGAGGAGCAGCGCTTCGGCGTGCAGCAGAAAGAACGGCTGAAAGACGTGTGTAAATCTGCCGATATTCTGACGCTTTCCGCAACGCCGATCCCGCGCACCTTGAACATGGCGCTTTCCGGTATACGCGATATGTCCGTCATTGAAGAAGCGCCGCACGACCGTCACCCGGTGCAGACATACGTGATGGAATATGACCCGGGCGTCATCTCCGACGCCATCAAAAAAGAACTGCGCCGCGGCGGGCAGGTGTATTACCTGCACAACGACGTAGCATCGATTGAGCGCGTGGCGGCGGGTATTCGCGAGCGCGTGCCGGAGGCGAGGATCGGCATCGGCCACGGCAAAATGAGCGAGCAGGAGCTCTCCGAAGTCTGGCGGCGTTTGATGGAGCATGAAATTGACGTGCTCGTCTGCACGACGATCATTGAGACGGGCGTGGACGTGCCAAACGCGAACACCCTGATCATCGACAACGCCGACCGCATGGGACTTTCGCAGCTGCACCAGCTGCGCGGACGCGTGGGCCGCAGCACCCGCCGCGCTTACGCGTACTTTACGTTTACACGCGGCAAGGTTTTGAGTGAGATTTCGCAGAAGCGTTTGGCGGCGATACGCGAATTTACGGAGTTCGGCTCCGGCTTTAAGATTGCGATGCGCGACCTCGAGATTCGCGGTGCAGGCAATATCCTCGGTGGCGAGCAGCACGGGCACATGGAAAGCGTGGGCTATGACATGTACTTGAAGCTCTTAAACGAAGCCGTGGCCATGATGAAAGGCGAAGCGCCCGAGAACCCCGTGGAGGAATGCACCGTGGACATGCAGGTGCAGGCGCATATCCCGGAAAGCTACATCGATTCCACCGCGCTGCGTTTGGACGTTTACCGCCGCATTGCAGACATTAAAACGTATGAGGATTCGAGCGATGTTGTGGATGAGCTCATTGACCGCTTCGGCGAGCCGCCCGAAAGCGTTTATGGGCTTATCGACATTGCTTTGCTGCGCAACCGCGCGACACAGCTTGGCATTACGGAAGTCAAGCAGCAGGCAAACGCGCTTCTGCTCTACAAAGATAAGTTTGACATGGAGCGCGTGAAGCGCCTCATTCAGGGCATGCCGAACAAGGTGATGCTCTCCGCCGGCAGCCGCCCGTACATCAGCGTGGCGCTGGGCGGCAAGGCACCGCTCACCGTTTTGGAGGACGTTTTGAAAGTTCTCTGCGGCGATGAGGACGCGAAAGCGCCGAAACCCGCTACAAAATAACTGGACATTTTGCCGTATCGGCGGTATAATGAACAACAGCAAACCTTTGTGGACATTTTGTCCGCAATATTTAAGAAAGGTACGGAACAAACACCATGAAAAGAATCGCAAAGATTACCGTGGCGCTGCTTTTGGCCGTTGCCATGTGCTTCAGCCTTGCGGGCTGCTACGATGAGGATCTGAACTGGTCCGCAAAGTATGACGACACCGAGCTGCCTGCCGGCGCATACATTTACTACCTCTCCATTGCGTACAACGAAGCGGCTTCCAAGGTCTCTACCGAAGACGAGGTCTTGAAGTCCGAAATCGACGGCACGCCGGCCGAGACGTGGATCAAAAACCGCGCGGACGAGTATGTGAACCAGTATTTCTATATTCAGAACGAAATGAAGCGTCTGGGCCTTGAAATGACCGACGAGGATTACAGCACATGCCTCCAGACCACCGAGAGCTACTGGAACTACTTCGGCACGAGCTTTGAAAAGTTCGGCATCGCAAAAACCTCCTTTGACATTGCGTATTCCCAGTATAACAGAATGTACCTTAAGGTCTTCAACGCGCTGTACGGCGAAGGCGGCGAAAACGAAGTGCCGGAAAGCGAGCTGCGCCAGCACATTGAGGACGATTACTACGACTACGAGTATTTCTCTGCGCCGCTGACGAAGACGGATGATGACAATAAATCTGTTGACCTGACCGACGAGGAAAAGGCCGACCTCAAGGAGACGCTGGAAAAATACAAGACGAAGATCGAATCCGGTGCGATGACCGTGAACGACGCTGCAACGGACTATGCGCTCAAAGTACAGCAGGACTCCACCTACCAGACCGGCATCAAGGACGAAAACGGTATGCAGTCAAGCTACATGCCGGACGCGTTCATCTCTGCGATTAAGGAGATGAAGGAAGGCGACGTGGAGGTCGTGGAATCGACAAAGTACATGATCGTTCTGCACCGTCTGCCGGTCAAGGACGACGAAGACACGCTGCTGGAGAGCAGTGACAACCGCTCGCAGCTTTTGCTTGAGCTGAAGAACACCGAATACGCCGATGCTGTCAGCGCGGCTGCACAGAGCTTTGAGGGCGTGGAATGGAACCAGAAGGTACTGAACCGCTACAAGCCCTCCATGTTTGCGGATACCAAGAAGAACGGCACGTCTTCCGTCGCTTCTGAAAGCAGCGACGAAAGCGCTTCTTCCGAGGAGAGCAGTGCGGAATCTTCCGAAACTTCTTCCGAGACGAGTGAGACTTCTTCTGAATCTTCCGCTGAGTAAATCATAAAATAAAGGCAGCATGGGTATTGCTTCATGCTGCCTTTTTGCTTACAAAATTTTTTAAAAGGGGACGAGACTATGGACTTTTGGAAACGGGCACAGGAACTGAAAGACGAAATCACCCAAAACCGCAGGCGTATTCATCAGAATGCCGAGGTGGGGTTGAACCTACCGAACACAAAGGCGTTTGTGATGGAAAAGCTGCGCGAATACGGCCTAAAGCCGACAGAATGCGGACATGGCGTGACAGCGACACTCGGCAAGCCCGGCAAAACACTTTTGCTGCGCGCCGACATGGACGCGCTGCCGATGCCGGAGGAGAGCGGCGAGCCGTTTGCCTGCCCCACCGGCGAAACGGCTCATGCCTGCGGACACGATATGCACACGGCGATGCTGTTGACGGCGGCGAAAATGCTGAAAGAAAATGAAGACGCGCTTTGCGGCACGGTGAAATTGATGTTCCAGCCCGCGGAGGAGACATTCGAAGGCGCGCGCGATATGCTGGAAAACGGATTGCTTGAGAATCCGCCGGTCGATGCGGCGCTCGCGTACCACGTGGCGGCAGGTAAATCGCCCGTGGGCTTTGTGATGTATAACGACTCGGGCGTGATGATGGCTTCCGTAGACGGATTTGAGATTACGGTTCACGGGCGCGGCTCGCACGGTGCGAACCCGAACCTTGCCATTGACCCCATCAACGTAGGCGTGCACATTCATCTCGCCTTGCAGGAGCTCATCGCGCGCGAAAGCGACCCGACAAAGACGTGCGTTTTGACAATCGGGCAGTTTATGGCCGGAACCGCCGCGAACATCATCCCGGACACGGCCGTGCTGCGCGGCACCATCCGCACGAACGACAAAAAGGTCCGCGCACTGCTTGTACGCCGCATGCGCGAGACGGCGGAGCGCACGGCTGCCGTGTATAACGCGACAGTGGAAATCCGGACGCTTTCCGAAGTGTGCCCGCTCGTGTGCGACAAATCGGTGACGGACGACATGCTGCGCTACATGGGCGCGCTGAACATTCCAAACTTTACGCCGTACGGCGGCATTTCGGCGACAGGCTCCGAGGACTTTGCCCTTGTGGCCGAACGTGTGCCGAGTGTAATGATGTACCTTGGCGCGGGCTACATGGACGAGCGCGGACAGTACACCGCGCACAACCCGAAGGTCGTCTTCAACGAGGGCGTCCTCCCTATCGGCGCGGCGTGCATGGCGCATTGTGCGGTGGAGTGGCTTAAAGAGAACGCGTAATAACAGAAAGCTTAAAATCCCGTTCACTTTCGGTGAACGGGATTTTAAGCTTGTCGAAAACAGCTGCTTTGGAATTCAATCGATAATGGCTTTGACGAGCCGGGACCAATGCTCCGGGTAACAGACTAAAAGCTCTTCGTGCTGCATATTTTGTTCGTGCAGGACGGTTTTGGTTTTGTTTAGTAAATACCCTCGCCGCGTTTTGCACGGTGGATGACATGGTAATACATGGGAATGAGGAAGCTATCGGCTAAGATCCATGCGATCGGGCCGGAGAAGCAGGCGGCGTTGAAACCGAACAGCGGCACGAGGAACAGACCCACGCCGCCGCGGGCGATCATCTCAAACACACCGGCAAAGAGCGCGAGGCGGCTGTACCCCATGCCCTGAATGGTAAGGCGCAGCACATTGACGAATGTCAGCGGGATCATAAAAAGGCCACTGCACACAAGGTACCAATAGGCAGAATTGATAATGGCGGTCTCACCGGCATCGACAAACAGAAGAAGCATCCATTTGCCGAGGAACACGATGATGAGCAGTGCCAGGACGGAATAGATGATGCCGACGATATTGCAGGCTTTGACGCCTTGCCCAATACGGTCAATTTTACGCGCACCGATGTTCTGCCCGCTGTATGTAGACATGGTGACGCCCATGGCATCATAAGCGCAGGCGAAGAACATATAGAGCCTGCTGCCCGCTGTGATGCTGGCGACGACCGTAGAGCCGAGGGAGTTAACGGATGCCTGTAAAATAACGCTGCCAATAGCCGTGATGGATGTCTGCAATGCCATGGGCAGACCCATGCTTAAAAGGCGCTTGATGCACGGCACGTTGATTTTGAAATCCTCGCGGGTCATTTTGAGGACCTCATAATGCTTGCTCACATAGAGGAGACATACAACGCCGCCGATGAGTTGTGAAGCGACCGTTGCGACCGCCGCGCCTGCGACGCCCATGGGGATGAAAACAACGAGGACGATATCGAGCACAATATTGATGATGGACGCGATGACGAGGATGACAACCGGCGTGCGGCTGTCGCCGATGGCGCGCTGGATGCCGGCAAGCATATTATAGAGGAACGTTGCGGGGATGCCGGCAAAAATGACAACAAGGTACGCGTAAGCGTCGTCGATGATATCCGCCGGCGTGCCCATGAGCTCTAAGATATTGCGGCAGAAAATGACCGTGAGCACCGTTAAGACGAAGCCGAAACCGACGCACAGCCATACGGCGTTGCCGATGAAGCGGCGAAGCTCTTTATAATCCCTGCTGCCGAAGCGCTGCGCCACCGGGATGGCAAAGCCGCTGCAAAGGCCAAGGCAGAAGCCGATGATGAGGAATGTGATGGAGCCGGTGGAGCCAACGGCTGCAAGCGGCCCCGTGCCAAGCACGCGCCCGACGATCATGGTATCGACCATAGAATAGAACTGCTGGAACAGATTGCCGAAAAGCAGCGGGATGGAGAACCCGAGGATAAGCTTCATGGGCGAACCGCTCGTCATTTCTTTTGTCATACTGAAAATTTCACACCTTTACGGGAAAAATAACATTCAAAGATTTCTCATACAGTTTACCACCGCAAGCGGGGTTTGTATATCCCGTAAAAACAGAAAAAAAGGACAGCATGCGCCATCCTTTTTTTATGAAAAATTATAAAAGCTGTTTTATCAAAGAAATTACATCTTTGCAATCTTGTCTGCCCACTCGAGAACCTTCTTGGTGTCTGCGTCGGTCGGCATGCCCTTCTTGAAGAGGCCGCCCTTGACAGCAATGCCCAGAGGCTCACCGTAGGTCTCGACGCCGTTCTTCTTCATCGTATCGATGATGGAAGAAAGACCGTCCGTGTTACCGTTGCTGTTCAGAACATAGAATGCGACACCCTTTGCTCTGGTGGGATTGAGATCCTTGCAGAAGTGATCGACTGCGCCCGGGAGCTTGCCGTTCATTTCAACGCCGATAAAAACGACCTTCTCGCCCTCGCACGGGTATGCCGGGGGGATCTGGTCACATACGCACTGCATAACTCTGCCGATTTCGGATGCGATCGGCTGTACGTTGCCGCTCTTGGAAAAGTGAAGGGACTTTGCTTTCATTTTGACTGCCTCCTGTAAGTTCGCGGGCCGCACCGGCCCGTTATCCATATTAAGTGATTATTTCTATTATAACACGGATTCAAAAAAAATCATAAACAGAATGTGAATTTTTGTAAGAAACTTGTAAGAGACCGTGCGGGTTACACAAAGAAAAAGATCCATTTATGGACGGAATATTAAAAGGCAGACGAATTCGTCAAAACGTCTATTTTATTATCGATATGAAAGCACTTTTTCGAGAAAACTCCCGTAAAATCTCTTGTAAAATTCCGCAAATAATATTATAATAGAAGCGTATTATGTTATGACCTACGGTGCAAAAAGCGGGTCTTTACCCCTTTTGCCGCCGCTCTTTGAAAATAATGAAGCAGGAGGTGATTTTTTGGCAAAAGAAGCTCTGGACGCCGTAAAGGATGCGGAGCAGAAGGCCGCCGGCATTCTGGACACGGCCGCTGCACGCTGCGCCGCCATTCGGCAGGACGCCGCACAAAAGGCGGACAAGCTGAAGACGGAGCGCATGCAGAAAGCAAAAGCGGACCTTGCAGCCGCAAAACAAAGCGCAGAGACGGCCGCTGCGGCCGAACAACGCACAGCGCAGCAGAAAACTGCCGCACTGGCGGAGGATATCCGCAAAAAAGCGCAGCAAAACAGCGCGAACGTAATCCGCGCTATCCGCGAGGCCATCACCGGCTGACGCGGCGCCAACACGAAAGGAGGGGATCCCCCTATGGCGGTAATGCCTATGAAGCGCATCAGCATTTATGCGCTCAAGAACCGTCGTAAACAGATCCTGGAACTGATCCAGCGGCGCGGCGTCGTGGAAATCGATGACCGCAAAGCGGATGAAACGGTTTTTGCCAAGATGGATACCGTCCCGGCAAAATCAAGATTTGAAAACAATGCAGCCGCGCTGCAATCGGCGTTAGACGCGCTCGATAAACTGGAGCCGCCCGAAAAAAGCCTCTTCGCGTCTCTGAACGGACGCGACGCGATACCGCTCTCCAAATATCAGGAAACGGCTGACGGTGCGGGCGAGCTTTTAAAAATTGCCTCGCGCATCAACACGCTGTGGAAAAAGTGTGCGGACAACCGCGCGGAAATTCTCCGCTTGCAGACACAAATCCGTGCGCTGGAGCCGTGGATGAAGCTGGATATTTCCATGCGCACCATCAGCACGCCGACAACTTCCGTGTTCACGGGGTCGTTCCCGGTAGAATACACGGAAGAAACGCTGCGGGCGAAAATCGCCGAAGGCGCGCCGGACGTGGACGGTGTGGTCGTAGAGATTTTGAGCGCTTCCCCGCAGCAGACATGCGCGTTTTTGATGTGCCACATCTCGCAGGGATTAAAGCTTGAAACCTACCTGCGTTCCATCGGGTTTACGTATCCGGCGGAGCCGAGCAAGGTGCCGCCCGCAGAGCGCGTGGACATCCTGAACGGACGCATTGCGGCGCTGCAAAAAGAGATCGATGAAAACGAAGCGGAAATTCGCACACATAAAAACCGACGCGAAGACCTGCTTTACACCATCGATTACTTTACGATGCGCACCGAGAAATACGATGTTTTGGGCCGCTTATGGCAGAGCCCGCACGTGTTTCTCATTACGGGATACATTCCGGCAGAGAACGCCGAGGCGCTTAAGACGGAGCTCACAACCACGCAGGAAGCCTACGTGGAGCTGTGCGACCCGAGTGATGCGGACGATGTGCCCGTGAAGCTCAAAAACAACAAGTTTGCTGCCCCGGTCGAGGGCGTACTGGAAAGCTACAGCATGCCGGGCAAGCATGAAATCGACCCAAGCGGCATCATGGCGGTCTTCTATTACTTTCTCTTCGGCATGATGCTTTCCGATGCGGGCTACGGACTTGTGATGGTCCTTGGCTGCGGCATCATCTTACACAAGTTCAAAAACATGGAAGAAGGTCTGCGCAAGACGCTGACGATGTTCCTCTATTGCGGTATTTCCACGATATTCTGGGGCATTTTGTTCGGCAGCTTCTTCGGTGACGCGATCACCGTTATCGCAAAGACATTCTTCAACACCGATATCGTGATACCACCCTTGTGGTTCACGCCGGTCGATGAACCGATGCGGCTGTTGCTGTTCTCGTTCCTCGTCGGCATCATCCACCTGTTCGCCGGCCTCGGCGCACAGTTCTACCAGCTCGCAAAACAGGGCAAGTGGCTGGACGCGATCTATGACGTTGTGTTCTGGTATCTGCTCGTCGGCGGCGCGATTATTTATCTGCTTTCCATGCAGATGTTCGCCGACATGGTGGCGCTTTCCTTTACGCTGCCGGCATCGGTGGGCACCGCGGGCATTATTGCGGCAGGCATCGGCGCGGTAGGCATTGTGCTCACTTCGGGCCGCAGCTCCAAGAGCATCGGCAAACGCTTCTTAAAAGGTCTTTACGGGCTGTACGGTGTTTCGAGCTATTTAAGCGACATTCTCTCTTACTCGAGACTTTTGGCTCTCGGCCTTGCGACCGGCGTTATCGCTTCGGTCTTCAATCAGATGGGCGCCATGCCCGGCAACAACCCGCTCGGCGTGATTATCTTTATTTTCGCCTTTGTAGTGGGACACACGCTGAATATCGGCATCAATGTGCTCGGCGCGTATGTGCACACGAACCGCTTACAATTTGTTGAGTTCTTCGGCAAATTCTTTGAGGGCGGCGGACGCAAATTCGCACCGTTCACCACCAAAACCAAATATTTCAAAATTACGGAGGAAAAGTAACATGGATAAGTTCGATATCAACTCTCTCGGCATTGTTCTCGCGCTTGTCGGCGCAGTTCTGGCAGCACTTCTCGGCGGCATCGGTTCCGCCATCGGCGTAGGCATGACCGGTCAAGCAGCCGCAGGCGTCGTTTCCGAAAATCCCCCGCTGTTCGGTAAAGTCCTTATTCTTCAGCTTCTGCCGGGTACGCAGGGCATCTACGGCCTGCTCATCGCCTTCCTCACGCTGACGAACATCGGTGTTCTGGGCGGCAGCGCAGACATCTCCTTTGCAAAGGGCCTTCTCTATCTTGCAGCCTGCATGCCGATGGCCGTGATCGGTCTCATCTCCGCAAAGCAGCAGGCAAAGGCAGCCGTTTCTTCCATCGCACTCGTTGCAAAGCGCCCGGATCAGTTCGGTAAAGCCATGATCTTCCCGGCCATGGTTGAGACTTATGCGGTTCTGGCTCTGCTCGTTTCCCTGCTGGCTGTTGCAAACATCGGCGGCATCGCCATCTGATGATCCACTCCCAAAAATCCAAAAAAGAAAGGAAGAGGATCGATCCATGGCAACAGGACTGGACAGAATTATAGAACAGATCCTTGCGGATGCCGAAGCGAAAGCGGCGGAACAGGTTGCCGCTGCGGAAGAAGAAGCAAAAAAGACGCTTGCAGACGCTGCCGCCGAGGCAGAGCGGAAAGCAAATGTCCTGCTTGCGGACAGTGAAAAAGTCGGCGCGGACATTAAAGCCCGTGCGGCTTCGACCGCGGAATTCACACGCCGCCGCACCGTGCTTGCCGCAAAGCAGAACGCCATTCGCGATGTAATCGCGGCGGCACAGAAAGAGCTGCACGATCTGCCGGATGACGAATACTTCAGCGTGCTTTTAAAGCTTGCGCAGAAAAACGCGCTGCCGGGCGATGCTGAAATGCAGTTAAACGAAAAAGACCTTGCGCGCATGCCGCAGGATTTTTCGGCGCAGCTGAAAATGGCTGTGCCCGGGACGAACATCACCGTATCGAACACGCCGTGCAATATCCCGGACGGTTTCCTGCTCGTTTACGGCGGCATCGACGTGAACTGCACGTTCGCTTCGCTGTTTGAGGCCGCCGGAGACACATTGCAGGACCTTGCGGGCGGCATGCTCTTTCGCTGAGCCGCCGGCAGAAAAGGTGGTTTAACGAATGGAACAGGAATATATCTATGCTGTGGCGCGCATTAAAGCGCGGGAGCTTTCGCTTTTGACGCAGCAGGATCTGGACAGGCTGATGGCGTGCAAAACGCCGGCAGAGTGCTTCCGTGCACTGGCCGATAAGGGCTGGGGCGCTGGCGGCGAAACCTCTGCCGAGGCAATTTTTGCCGCCGAGGAGGAGAAAACGTGGGCGCTCATGCACGAGCTGCTGCCCGACCTCACGCCGTTCAGCGTACTGCTGTATCCCATAGACTTCAACAATATGAAAGCGGCGGTGAAGTGCACCGTCACAAACGCGGAGCCGCACAACGTGTTTATGTCCGGCGGCACCGTGGAGCCGGAAAAAATGCAGCAGGCGGTCAGAGAAAATGACTTCTCCCTTCTGCCGGACTTTATGGCGGAAGCCGCAAAAAAGGCGACGGACGCGCTGCTTACCACGCGCGACGGTCAGCGGTGCGACATCATTTTAGACCGCGCGTGCCTCACGGCGATCCACAAGACCGGTAAAGAGAGCAAAAACGCGCTGATTACGGCGTTTTCCGAGTTTAAGGTGGCGGCGGCGGACATTAAAATCGCGGCACGCGCTTTGCACACCGGCAAAAGCCGCGCGTTTTTGGAAGAAAGCCTCGCCCCGTGCGACACGCTGGATCTGGAAGAGCTCATTGACGCGGCGTCGAAAGACACGGACACGTTTTACGCGTACCTTTCCCGTACGGACTATGCTGACGGCGTAAAGGCGCTGAAGGACGGCTTCTCCGCGTTTGAAAAATGGTGCGACGACCGCCAGACGGCGCTTGTAAAAGAAATCAGCCGCCAGGATTACTTTACGGTGGCACCGCTGCTCGGGTATGTTACGGCGCGCCAAAACGAGATTTCTACCGTGCGCATTATTATTTCCGGCAAGCAGAACAACCTGCCGGATGAGCGCATCCGTGCACGTTTGAGAGACCTGTAAAGAAAGAGGGAAACGAAATGTACAGAGCAGCAGTCATCGGAGACCGCGACAGCATTTACGGCTTTGCCGCGCTCGGTCTGGAGGTCTTTCCCGTGACGGATTCGGAGATGGGCTCCAAAACGCTGCGCCGCTTAGCGGAGGGCGAATACGCCGTGATCTACATTACGGAAGCGCTTGCCGCCGAGCTGGAGCACGAGCTGGACCACTTCCGCCTGCAGGCGCTGCCCGCCATCATCCCGATTCCCGGCGTTACGGGCAACACGGGCATGGGCATTAAAATGGTTAAAAAATCCGTGGAGCAGGCAGTCGGCTCCGATATTATCTTTAACGACAACGATTAACGAAACGGGTGACTAAGCACATGAGCCAAGGCACAATCAAAAAAGTAGCCGGTCCGCTCGTAGTTGCAGGCGGTATGCGCGACGCGAACATGTTCGACGTTGTGCGCGTCAGCGACCAGCGACTGATCGGCGAGATCATAGAAATTCACGGAGACGAGGCCTCCATTCAGGTTTACGAGGAGACCTCCGGTCTCGGGCCGGGTGCGCCTGTGGAATCCACCGGCGAGCCGATGAGCGTTGAACTCGGGCCGGGCCTTATCAGCTCCATTTACGACGGTATTCAGCGCCCGCTGACCGCCATTATGGAAATGACGGGCAACAACTTAAAGCGCGGTGTGGAGGTTCCTTCCTTAAAGCGCGATGTAAAATGGAGCTTCACGCCCCTTAAACAGGTGGGCGACGAAGTAGAAGGCGGTGACATTCTCGGCACCGTACAGGAGACCGAGATCGTGCTGCACAAGATTATGGTACCGGCAGGCGTGCGCGGCACAATCCGCTCCATTTCCGCCGGTGAATACACCGTAACGGACACCGTGGCGGTTATTGACACGCCGAACGGCAGCAGTGTGAACGTATCGCTGATGCAGAAGTGGCCTGTCCGCCGCGGCAGACCGTACCAGAAAAAGCTTTCGCCGGATATGCCGCTCATCACCGGCCAGCGCGTTATCGATACGCTGTTCCCGATTGCAAAGGGCGGCGTAGCGGCCGTACCGGGTCCGTTCGGCAGCGGCAAGACCGTTGTGCAGCATCAGCTTGCAAAGTGGGCAGAAGCCGACATCGTTGTGTACATCGGCTGCGGCGAACGCGGCAACGAGATGACCGACGTTTTAAACGAGTTCCCGGAGCTCGTTGATCCGAAAACCGGGTATTCGCTGATGAAGCGCACCGTGCTCATCGCAAACACGTCTGATATGCCGGTTGCGGCGCGTGAGGCGTCCATTTACACCGGCATTACCATTGCGGAGTATTTCCGTGACATGGGCTATTCCGTAGCCCTCATGGCAGACTCCACCTCCCGCTGGGCGGAAGCACTGCGTGAAATGTCCGGCCGTCTGGAAGAGATGCCGGGCGAAGAAGGCTACCCGGCGTACCTCGGCAGCCGTCTGGCACAGTTCTACGAGCGTGCCGGCCGCGTCATTACGCTCGGCAGCGACAGCCGCGAGGGTGCGCTTTCCGTTATCGGTGCCGTTTCCCCTCCGGGCGGCGATATTTCGGAGCCGGTCTCACAGGCGACGCTGCGTATCGTCAAGGTCTTCTGGGGCCTTGATGCAAACCTTGCGTATAAGCGCCACTTCCCCGCCGTGAACTGGCTGACCTCCTACTCCCTTTATGTGGACACGATGGCGAACTGGTTCAACACGAACGTGGCGGAGGACTGGATGGATCTGCGTGCGCGTTTGATGCGCATTTTGCAGGACGAAGCAGAGCTTGAGGAAATTGTAAAGCTTGTCGGTATGGACGCGCTTTCCGCGCCTGACCGCTTGAAACTGGAGGCTGCACGCTCCATTCGTGAAGACTTCCTGCACCAGAACGCATTCCATGAGACGGACACGTACACAAGCCTTGAAAAGCAGCACGACATGATGCTGCTGGTCGTTCACTTCTACGACCAGTGCGTTGCGGCGCTCGACAAGGGCGCGAAGGTCGACGACCTCATCGCGCTGCCTGTTCGCGAAAAAATAGGCCGCTTTAAATACACGGCGAACGACCGGGTCTCCGCGGAATACGATGCAATCTGCGCAGAGCTCTCTCAGCAGATTGACAAGGCCATTGAAAACAAGGAGGACTTCTGATGCCAAAGGAATACAGAACCATACAGGAGGTCGCAGGTCCTCTGATGCTCGTAAAGGGCGTTGAAAACGTAACGTATGACGAGCTGGCGGAAATTGAACTTGCAAACGGTGAAAAGCGCCGCTGCAAGGTGCTGGAAATTAACGAGGGCAACGCGCTGGTGCAGCTTTTTGAAAGCTCCACCGGCATCAACCTTTCGAACAGCCGCGTGCGCTTCCTCGGCAGAACGATGGAATTGGGCGTAAGCGAAGACATGCTGGGCCGTATTTTCGACGGCCTCGGCCGCCCCATTGACGACGGCCCGGAGATTTTGCCCGACCGCCGCGACGACATCAATGGTCTGCCGATGAACCCGGCGGCCCGCAACTACCCGCAGGAATTCATCCAGACCGGTGTTTCGGCCATCGACGGTCTGAACACGCTGGTGCGCGGCCAGAAGCTGCCGATCTTCTCCGCTTCCGGTCTGCCCCATGCCCAGCTTGCCGCACAGATCGCACGTCAGGCTAAGGTGCGCGGCACGAACGACCCGTTCGTCGTTGTGTTTGCGGCTATGGGTATCACGTTCGAGGAATCAAACTTCTTCATCGAAAGCTTCCGCGAGACGGGCGCCATCGACCGCACGGTCATGTTTGTAAACCTTGCAAACGACCCGGCCATTGAGCGTATCGCAACACCCCGCATGGCGCTGACTGCTGCGGAATACCTCGCTTTTGAAAAGAACTACCATGTTCTCGTCATCATGACGGATATTACGAACTACGCGGACGCGCTGCGTGAGGTCTCCGCCGCACGTAAGGAAGTGCCGGGCCGTCGCGGCTACCCGGGCTACATGTACACGGACTTAGCGTCCCTGTACGAGCGCGCAGGCCGCCAGAACGGCAAGACGGGTTCCATCACACTGATCCCGATTTTAACCATGCCGGAAGACGACAAGACCCACCCGATCCCGGACCTTACGGGCTACATCACCGAGGGGCAGATCATTCTGAGCCGTGAGCTGTACCGCAAGAATATTGCGCCGCCGATCGACGTTCTGCCGTCGCTGTCCCGTTTGAAGGATAAGGGCATCGGCGAGGGCAAGACCCGTGCCGACCACGCGAGCACCATGAACCAGCTGTTTGCCGCCTACGCACGCGGTAAAGAAGCAAAGGAGCTCATGGTCATCCTCGGCGAAGCCGCGCTGACGGAGATCGATAAGCTGTACGCGAAGTTTGCGGACGCTTTTGAAAACGAGTATGTTTCGCAGGGCTACAACACGAACCGCGACATTGAAGACACGCTGGAGCTCGGTTGGAAGCTGCTTTCCATCCTGCCCAGAAGCGAACTGAAGCGAATCGACGACAAGTACCTCGATCAGTATTACGGAAAGGTGTGATGCGCGGTGGCAGGCACCCAGGTAAACCCCACCAGAATGGAGCTGACGCGGCTGAAAAAGAAGCTCGTCACCGCCGTGCGCGGGCACAAGCTTCTGAAGGATAAGCGCGACGAGCTGATGCGCCAGTTCCTCGATAAGGTGCGCGAAAACAAAGCGCTGCGCGAAGAAGTGGAGACGGCGCTCGTCTCCGCTAACCAGAACTTCATGCTGGCGCGCGCCGGTATGCCGGACGAAATGCTGAACACCGCGCTGCTTGCGCCGAAGCAGGAACTGACGATCTCCGCCGGCACGCAGAACGTGATGAGCGTGGAAATTCCGGATTTTGACTTTAAGACGCGTACACCGGACCAGAACGACATGTACTCCTACGGCTTCGCTTTTACGACCGGCGACCTTGACGACGCGATCCTTTCGCTTTCCGAGGTCTTCCCCAAAATGCTGAAGCTGGCGGAAGTGGAAAAATCCTGCCAGTTGATGGCGGCAGAGATTGAAAAGACACGCCGTCGCGTCAACGCGCTGGAGCACGTTATGATCCCGGAGCTGCAGACGAACATCAAGTACATCACGATGAAGCTTGACGAAAACGAGCGCTCCACCCAGATCCGCCTGATGAAGGTGAAAGACATGATGCTGAAAGAAGCGCATCATTATGAGTATTAAAGCTTAAACAGACGAGACCCCCGAAGTGCCAAAGCGTGCTTCGGGGGTCTCGTTTTTATGGAGGAGATTATTTATTAAAATACATAATTCACAAGCAAGATCACGATGCCGGTGAGGATCATGACTATGCCGACGACGCGGTTCAGGGTGACGGCGCTGGCGCGGTTTGCGATGGCGGCGGCAATCTTCGCCCAAAGGAGCGTGAAAACGACGCAGAGAATGAGGCATGTGACATCCGGCATGCCGCCGATGGCGAAGTGGCTGATGCCACCGGTCAGCGCAGTGAACGCCATGATGAACACACTGGTGCCAACCGCCATGTGCATCTCATAGCCGAGGAACGACGTCAAAACAAACAGCAGCATCATGCCGCCGCCCGCGCCGACGAAGCCACAGATAAACCCGACGAGGACACCGCCGACGATGGATTTGATGAGGCGTTCCTTCGGCGTGGCCGCGGCCATTTGCTCTTTGGTCGTTTTGACCGGCTTTAGAAGGAAACGCAGGCCGATGAAGATCATGGCGATCTGCATGGTGCCGCTCATGGCGCGCTCCGGCAGGAGACTTGCGACAAAACTGCCGACTAATGTCATAACAAGCACGCTGATGAGCAGCGGCAGGCTGTTTTTGACGTCAAGATTTTTATGCTTCTTATATGTCCACGCGCTTGTGGCGCTGGCCAAGACATCGCTTGCAAGGCCGATGCCGACCGCCTGATACGCCGGGACGCCGAGGAACGTCATAAGCATTGGCCCGATGACTGCGGCAGCGCTCATGCCCGCAAAGCCTGTGCCGATGCCTGCGCCCGCGCCCGCCAAAAAGCAGACGAGGATTTTGACTAAAAGCTCCATATCAGTTCATCCTTTCCGTTTCCGCTAAGCCTTCTGCGGCGTTTTCACACATTTTGTCAAACAGCACTTTGTACTGCTCGGTTTCTTCCGGCGTGAAGCCCTTAAAAAGCTGCTTGCCGAACACCTCCTGCGCCGCTTTTCCCGCCGCGATGACGGCTTCGGCGCTTTTTGTGATGCGTAAATGTTGACTTTTGCGGTTGCCCGCAGCGTAATGCGCTTCAATCCACCCGCGCGCTTCAAGTTCCTTTAACGCCGTTGAAACGTGCGATTTTGTGAGGTGGCGCGTTTTGACTAAATCGCCCGCCGTATCAAACTGCGGGTTATTGTGCAGGAACATTAAAATATTGAATTGCATCTGCGTCAGGTCGTATGCATCGCGCACCGGCTTTGTGCACGCTTCGTAAAACGCCGTAAGAGATTTTTGCCGCTCCCAAAAGATCATATACTCACTTACTTTCGTTCTATTTTGAACTATATTATAGAACGAGAAACCAGAAAAATCAAGGAACAAATTGTAAACAGCAAAATATTTTTGAGCAGCAAAAAGCAGCCCCGGTGCATTTTTACACCGAGGCTGCGCGCCCCTAAAACGATGCCGGGGGCAGTTTGGCTCAATTTTAACCGAAGACAGATTCCGGGTCTACTGGCTCGCCGTTTCTGGTGACTTCGATATGCAGGTGGGAATCGAGCGCGGACTCAAACGGCGCGGCGGTCACGCTGCCGATGTCCTGCCCGGCCGTGACGACGTCGCCCTCATGCACGAGGAACGTTTCACCGAGTCCGCAATAGCGCACTTCGTAATCGCCGTGCTCTATCACAATCATATTCCCGCGCAGCATGTCCGTATGCGTCTCTTTTACGATTCCGTTTGCGCAGGCGTGCACGGTTTCGCCGTGCGCCGCGGTGTAATCCGTGCCCGCGTGTACGCGGTAGTCGCGCATCGTTTCGGAGTATACCGGCGTATCGGAAAACTCCGTCATGACCTCCCCCGGCACCGGTCGGGTGAGCGTTTCGCTGACCGTATACGTCGGCTCGGCAGCGGTTTCTTCGACGGGCGTTTCTTCTGCAGGAGCGTTCACTTCCTGCGGCTCCGCTTCTGTGCTTGCGGAGACCTCCGGCACAGTGCCCTGCGCGTGGCCCGCAGAAACGGCGCTCTCCGGGTCATCGTCTACGGGGACGGATGTTTCAGGCGTGGGGCGCGGTGTGGACGCGGCGGAAGACGCACTGCTCTCGCTCCCTGTGGGCTCCAAGAACCCGGAAACGGTATCGTATGTGCTCCACGCCGCAATGCCGATGGCCGTCAGACACACGGCAAGCGCAAGGTAAAACCCGCGCCGCTCCGTACTCTTTTTGCGCTCCGCTTCGGTTTTTTCCTGCTTTTTAAAGTGCATAGCCATATTTCTCTCTCCTGTTTTTAGCGTCATTGGGTTTCTTTACCCGTAGTATGGGCGGGTTTGAGAAAAATATGCAACTATACTTCGGTCAGCGAATTTCGGCAGACGGAAACTTTCAGTTTCAATGCTGTGCAAAATCGGCACTTCTCCGCGCTGAAAATACCATTATACAAAAGGAAGAAGGACCGATGCGGCTCGGTCCTTCTTCCTTTTAGCTTGAGGGGTATATTGAGGAGGGTAGAACATGTATCCAAGAAAGGTGCGGTTCCTTTTCTTCTGAATACGCTTATATTATACCGCGGTTTCAAAAAGAGTTGTTAAATAGCCATGAATAAACGTTAAAGATTTTGGAACGCATTTATGAACGCTTTTTTCGAGAAAATCCGTAGAAAAAGCAAACAATCGTTTGCATTTTTCGAAAATATATGATACAATAGTTTTAATTAAAGAACTGCCCATTTCTACGGGACTGATTTTGTATTAAAACGGAGGAATCGCATATGGCGAGTTTAACGAAAAGCCAGCAGCTTGTATATGACTATCTTTGCTCCACCATGGCGGAACGTGCCGTGCCGCCCTCTGTGCGTGAGATCTGCGCGGCGACCGGTTTGCGCTCCACCTCTACGGTGCATTCCCACTTGAAATCTTTGGAGGCGCTTGGCTATATCACACGCGATGCGGGCCTGAATCGCTCCATTCACATTGTAGGCGCATCTGCCGCAAAGCAGGTGCCGATTCTCGGCAAGGTGACGGCCGGTCTGCCCATTCTGGCCGTGGAAGACATTGAGGGCTATATCCCCTATCCGGACAAAAGCGGCAAGGAGCTTTTCGCGCTGCACGTGGACGGCCTGAGTATGATCAACGCCGGCATTCTGGACGGCGACTATGTCATCGCAGAGAAAACGCCCGTGGCGGAAAACGGCGAGATCGTGGTCGGCATGATCGGCGATGAAGCCACCGTGAAGCGCTTCTATAAGGAGAAGGGCACGTTCCGTCTCCAGCCCGAAAACCCGGATTTCGAGCCCATCATCTCCGATGAAATCACCATTCTCGGCAAGGTTATCGCGGTCATTCGGTATTATTAAGCTTTAAAAGTATAAAGAAAAGTCTTGGCGACACAGCAGGAGCTGCAAACAGTCGCCAAGACTTTTTTGATGAAATCGTACTTCTCAGTGCATCTTATTTTCAATTCCGGCTAAATCGCCATACACATTACGAATCGTATTTGAAATATTCTGTATCGGAAGACGTATCTCGAATGGAGACAGAGAAGGAACAATCGCCGAAATCTGTTTGGAGAACCGCTTCTTCGGAGCCGGATTGCCAACGAATATCCATTTTTGTTCCGTTCACTTCAGCCACGATTTTTGCATTTGCAGAAAAAACAGGAAACTGGTTTCTCATCCGCAAAAGCTCGATTTGTTTTTGCACAATCAGCTTTTTCATTCCGGCAGCTATATCAGAGCATGTCAGATTCGTGCGGTTGATTTCTTTATGCCCACCGGCACCCGCCCTTTGAACGGCAGCATGATCATTACGACCGACAAACAGATCCAGATACCAAACCTGCGGTTTACCCGGCATGAAAAGCTGTATTGCCCGTGCCAGAAGCATTTTTTTGTCATCTTCTCCCAGTGCACTGTAATACGTGGCATTTACTTGATAGTATACGTTTTTTGCGCCGTGCAAATCTTTCACATATCCACCACGGGACACCACTGTATCAATGAGGCTTTGGATTCTTTCTTCCGGAAGCAGCCCTTTTAAATCCAACAACGGAATACCATCATGACAGCCCAACATATTAACCGTCAGCATTTTGCGGTCACAGATTTCCCGTATCCACTGTACAAGAACTTCTCCGGACCTTCGTTCAAGTGCATCCAGCAATAATCCGGGTAGAAAAAAGTCATACACCATATACCCTTTTTCTGCAATCGTGCGGTATGTTCCCTCCGCATAGCTGGCATGTATCTCCGGCAAAAGCGTGATACCCAGCGGTTTTGCCAAATCTGTCACCTTGCCGAGCAGCTCCCATGTTCCCGGATCATTCAAGAAATTCCGTGCACCCGGCTCTTTCGGTGCATAGGCAAAGGCGTCCAGACGAACGATTTTTGCGCCGTAACCGGCAAGTGTTTGCAACGTATTTTTGTAGAATTCCCAAACGAGCGGTGAACGGATATTCAGATCCATCTGACCCAAATATCGACGATTTCTTTCCATGAAGTCAACCACCGCACCGCGATACACCTCTAATTGACCAAGTTCCGTCTGCTCGGGCCATTTGCCCTGCTCGACAGCTGCATTGACCAAAGAAGCCAACCGAGCTGCCGGAGCATATTTTCCGTGTGTGATTGCCATAAAGTCCTGCGCATCTACATGGGAATAGACAACTTCCTGATAGAAAGTATTCCAATACGGAACATTACTGCCGTCAGGAAACTGCACCATTAAAATCGGCAAGCCGGGTTTACGGAAAAACATATTTTGCAGCAGTTCGGGGTCCGGCCGGATATATCCCTCCTCGGTCATCGTTCCATGACCTGCCCAAAATCTGTTCCAATCTATAAAGAAGTCACGATAGGGGGATTGTTCCCCGTTTTTCAGTATATCCTGAAATTGCTCGGAAAGCACCGAAGCATGATTTAGTACAAAATCCAACTTCAAGTCAATTCCCATTGAGCGCAGCGCATCGAGATCCGTTTGTTCTGCCAGTAAGTCATTGAGTCGATAGTCTATAACAGAAAATCCGCGATCAAGATCGGTGTTGAACAGGCTTGGAAGAATATAGAACGAAGAAAATACGTCCTTCATTTCCGGCTGTTCCAAAAGCGATATACATCCCTTTAATGTGCCGCCCAAGCTGTCAGGATAAGCATTCAGCATCGGGCCAAGGCAGAAATCACCGTCACACATGCAATATCTCCTATCGACCGGCGTCCATTTGCCGCTTAAACTGTTCGTAAGTTAAAAAGTCGCCGGATTTTGACAAGATAATTTTTGCAGCATGTGCTCGGTTTTCTAACATACCCTGCTCTATCTCCAAAACCATAGCAATAAACGGCGTATCTGTATTTGCATCTCGAGCACGAAGCAGACGGTATTCTCTCGTTTCAGCCGGTGTACTGTTCAGCAGGATCGGAATATCCACACCGTCAAACTTTCCGCAATTGCCATGCGTCCATTCGAGAATAATCACCGAAATATTCCGAAAATCCTTTTCTTCATACCAAAGCTCCGTCTCCGTGCGGCCCATTCTTTTCAGCCATATCTTATCCGCACCGCTTTTAAACTGTGTCAGCGTTTTGGACAGTTCATCGAATTCCTGTTCCTGTTCGGAACCGAGATATTCTGCCAACGCCTTTCGACCGGCTTTTTGATATACGGTCAGCCACGGGTATCTGTCTGCTTCTTTCGATGCAGAGTCCGTTTCCGCTTCCTGCAGTGCTTTAAGTTCACGTGCGGCATCCGAGGTATAAACATTCTGCTCCAACATACCGCGTATGCCTGCTAAACGGAAAATTCGCATACGTTCCGCGTCATTCAAAGAAGGAATACGACGAGGGTAATTGTCGCCGGACAGCGTATAGCACCCGATTCCGAGTTGATTAAAATAGTATGTCAAAAGGGACGAAATACCCGTTTTTCCCACGCCGGATCCACCGCACACCGTAATAACCGCTCGTTTTGCCGGTGATTTTTCCAGAACTTCGCGCAGCATAGGTAAAACTACCGGAAAAATCTTTGCGGCTTTTTCTTTCTGCTGCGGTCCAATCCATATTTTGTCTCCCGGAGTATCTCCCTGCGGAATATCTTCCGGAATTTCCGGGGGCTGCCATGCCTGCATGGCTTTTTCAAGCGTCAACATCAAATCTGCAGTCAAGTTTACTTACCTCCATATTTTTATAATCTCTTGCCTTCTTCTGCCTTTTTGAACGAAAGCCAGCCAAAACTGTTACCGGATTGTACAAAATGGATCGGAAGATCACACGCAAGCACTTTCGGCAACCACTGTGCCATATACCGCATTCCGGGTTCTTCCAAATTGAAGTGTCCGACATTCAGCAGCGCGCGTCGGATTCCCAAAGTATTTGCATCCTGCACATACTCGCCGATTGTCCAATCGATCACCTCACCGGGAATGATTAAGTCGCAATTCATTTTTTCAATGAGCTGTATATTTTGCCTGTCCCAGTCCGTTCCGAAAAAATGTCCGACGATAGCTACGCGCTCCACAGGCATTTCAGGGTCTCCTATAATGCGAATTCCGTCAATCTGCATGGTATGCGCAACATGCTCCGCCACCGCGCGGACCGTAGTGAGCGGCAAGTGGTACGCGGTTCCCGGAAAATAGTTTTCCGTCTCCTGATACTGTTCCCAGCCGAGCATTTTAGCCAACCCGGAAAAGATACCGTCGGGTTTATGATTGTGGATATGATCGTGATCGCGGTATACAACGATACCGAGACGGTCAAGAAGTTGTTTTTTTGCCTGATACACACAGTTATCCTGAAGCCAATCGGTCTCGTCCCATCCGTCGTAGAAAAGAGGCTCATGGCCGATGATTAAATTGCACCCCAGCTCAGCAGCTTTACGAATGACCTCTGCCGTTGGGCAACAAGACAACACGATTCCTGTGCAGATCTGATCCGGATCGCCGTATTGCACGATGTCGCACGTTCTGCGCTCCGGCTCCAGCGGTCCGTGATATGCTTCTAATTTATCAATGATTTCTGAAATTTTCATTGCCGTATTCCTTTGCTTTACACTTTGTTGGCACCCATCTTCTTGTAGACATCCCCTCTGTCGATCCAGTCGAGGAAATTATTGATTTCAAGATCCCAAATGGCAAATTCGTGCTCATAACCGGGCAGGTCATCATAGCGCAGCCGACCGCTCTTCCAAATCGGTTCAACAAATTTATGGTATTCCTGCACACTCTTATAAAGGAAATCTCTGTCGCCGATGCTCAGGAAGAGATCCGGCAGCTTTTTACCCTCTGCCACAGCTTTTTCTGTCGCAGCGTAAAGATCCACCCACTGCGGCCCCTTCTTCTTTTTGCTTTCCATATCCTTTTTCGAGAATACGGCCGGCGAAAGGGCACCAATCGCGCTGTATCGGTTCGGATTCTCAATGCCATGCAGCAACGCGCCGTAGCCACCCATGGAAAGGCCCGCAATATAGCGATCCTTCGGACTGTTGGAAATTGGGAAATAGGCTTCAACAAATTCAGGAAGTTCGTGATTCAGGAAATCGTAGTAATTGTCGCCCATATCATCATTCATATACGCCTTGTTTCCGACAGAGAATGTAACGATAGCAATCCTTTTTTCTTCTGCATATCTCTCAACGCTTGTATAGCGGAGCCAAGCCATATAGTCGTTTCCCATACCATGCAGCAAATATACAACCGGGAACTTCCCCGGCAAGCTGTGTGTATGCGGATCATCCATATTGCAGGATGTAAAAGACGGAAGCGTCACTTCGATATCAACACCGTGACAAAGTGAATACGAAAAGAAATTGCAATGGATCTGTGCCATACTTTTACCTCCAAAATAAGCAGTTCTTTAAAACACGTTAAATACGATCATTTGTATAAACGATCATCGCATGACTGACAATCAGGTGCATCCACGCACTTGCGCCCTTGCTGTGTGCATCATAATAGATATGAAAAACGCCGGGCACATCTTCATCTTCAAAAACCATAACATAAGGATCTACATCGTAGACTTTATGCTCCTTTTCACAGAGCGATGCTGCGTAAGCATCACTCTATTCCATGTATTTTTTCCAATCAGACATGTTCTGTCTCCCTTTTATCAGCCCTTGACGCCGCCAATGACGATGCCTTTGACAAAAGATTTCTGAATAAACGGATACACGATCATGACCGGGATAACAGCCACAACTGCGATTGCCATACGGATGCTGACGCTCGGAAGTGTACCCATTTCAATATTGATGCCCTGCAGCTGCGTTGCGGTTTTGAGAAACTGAATGTTGTTAAGCATATTCGTCAGAACGTTCTGAATACTGTACAGATCCGTACGTTTTACAAGGTAGTACAGACCGTTCGTCCAGTCGTTCCAGTAAGCCAGACCGGACATCAGACCAATCGTTCCGATGATCGGTGTTGACATAGGCAATACGACGTTGACGAGCGTACGCAGTTCACTTGCGCCGTCCAGCTTTGCGGCTTCGATGATTGCATCCGGGATATTCGTTTTAAAGTAATTGCGCATTAGAATTACGTTAAACGGACTCATCAGAAAACTCGGGATCAAAAGGGCAAAGATCGTATCGCGAATATGAAAGAACTGCGAATACATAATGTACGTCGGCACGAGACCGCCGTTAAAGAGCATCGTAAAAAACACAAAGAATGCGATCGCATTTCGACCTTTGAGGCCCGGGCGTGCAAGCGGATAAGACAGGCATACCGTCATGCATACATTGCAGACTGTACCGACTGCCGTTACAAAGAAGGTAATGCCATACGCGCGCAAAACCGTTTTTCCTGTTTTAAAGATATACGTATAAGCATCCGCACTGAATTTTTCCGGAAAGAAGGAATAACCGTTCAGCATAAGTGTTTGTTCATCCGTGAGGGATGCCATCAACAGGAGCAAGAGCGGAAGCAAGCACACCAACGTTAAGATTATCAGAACAATATGCGGTATAATTTTAGCAGACTTACTTGTGGTAATCATAGTATCATCCCTTTCCCGTATAATCAGAACAACGCGCTTTCTTTATCGATCTTTCTCGTAATCATATTCGTAATCATAACCAGAACAAAACCGAGAATAGACTGTAAGAAACCGGCTGCCGAGGAACGACCAACATCGTTGAGTTGCAGGAGTCCGCGGTAAACATACGTATCAATTGTGTTTGTTACACTGAACAGAAGACCGTTGTTCATCGGCACCTGATAAAACAGACCAAAATCCGAATAGAACATTCTGCCGATGTGCATAATAACCAACGTAATGATTGTGGTCTTGAGGCACGGGAGCGTGATGTGACGAATCTGCTGCCATGTGGAAGCACCATCAATAACCGCCGCCTCATAATAAGAATCGTCGATGCCGATCAGAGTCGCAAAATAGAGGATAGACGAATAGCCGAAGCTTTTCCACAGATAAATGAACGTGAGGATAAAAGGCCAGTATTTCGGCGAGGAATACCAGCTGATCTCGTCCATACCAAGCAGCTTTAAGATTGAATTGTTGATAAAACCGTTATCCGAGCTGAGAAATGCAAATGCCAGATAGCTGACAACCGTAATGGACAGAAGATACGGAATCAGAATGCTCGTCTGATAAACACGCAGCATTTTCGTGCGTACCTGCTCAAGGAAAATCGCCACAACGATTGCCAAAACCGTACCGAGTACGATAAATGCCAGATTATAGCAAAGTGTATTGCGGAAGATTACAAAGGCGTCACTTGTCTTAAAAAGATAGGTGAAGTTATCCAGACCCACCCACGGGCTTTCAAAAACACCGACTGTATAGTTGATTTTCTTAAATGCAAAGGTCAAGCCGAACATCGGCAGATAATTGTTGATGATAAGATAAAGAAGACCGGGAATCATCAAAAGATACAGCGGGAGATTGCGTGTAAAGCTGCCTTTTTTCTTAATTTTCCCTTGTCTATTCTGACTTGTAGAATTTGACATTTTATTACCTCTTGTCTTTCCGTTTGATACATGTCTGAAAATGAAATAGATACCGGGGAGAAACGAACTGCACATAAGCCTTACGGCGACGCTTTTATTCTGAAATAGAACCGGGTCTGCGTACATATTTCCAGTTTATGCAGCAGGCCCAGTCTTATAATTATATCATTTTATTTCAGAATCAGCCTGCCAGAAATGCATCGAGCTGTTCCTGTTTTGCCGCAACAATCTCATCGATACCGGCATCACGAAGTCCCTGCTGGAACTGTGCGAGCGTTGCATCGAAATCTTCGACGGCACCGCCGGATAATGCATTCTCATACTGGTTCACGACATTCGTGCAAGCGGAGACCGCATCCGAAACGCCTGTAAGGTCGAACTGGCAACCAAAAGCCTTGGACTGCTGTGCATTCTTGTTGGCTGCAAGCATACGATCGTAATAATCTGCAGGATATTCAAACGGAATGGAAATCGTAGAGTTTAATGCCGTCCAAGAATAACCAAGGCACCAGCCTGTGGTAGAAATGTCTTTGCCATCAACGTATGTAGCCGTGTTATCCTCGAGCACCTGATAGTGCTGACCCTCAATACCGTTGATCAGAAGATTTTCAACGTCGGGATCGGTCGCCATCAAGTAGATAAGAGCTGCTGCAGCTTCCGGATTCTTCGTGGCCGGGTTGATGCATTCATAGGCCCCCGGCGTGATCGCGACCGCATCCTCATAGATCTGGAGGGAAGCGATATCGGTACCGAAGTTCTGAGAAGACCAGATACCGTTCATCTCGGCACTGAAGTGACTTGCAAAGCAGCCAAATGCCTTACCGGACGGGATGTAATCGATCGGCGCATCTGTGACATTCAGAATATCCGCCATGTAGCAGCCCATCTCTTTCCACTGCTTGAAGTAGCCTACGAGCTCCTCATAGCCGGCGCTCTCATAATAATTCGTAACCGTGGTATCCTGGCCGTAGTTGTCCAGAACACCAAGCTTGTTGCCAAGAGAATCGATTCGGGAATCTCCAATGCTCGGTACGCCATTCATCGGACCGATAAGCGGTGTATCCGGATACTTCTCACGGACCTTGCCGAAAAGCTCGGTAAGCTCCGCAAGGTCAACCTTATCGCCGTTCTTGTAGCCGAATTCCTCGGCAATGTCGCGGCGAAGGTTGTAGCAAGTTGTGGAGGCCTGATCCAGCAGACGGCCGATACCGTAAAGCTCGCCGTTGACACGACCGGATTCATACACTTTTTCACCAAGAGCTGTTTTCACTTCTTCCGCATAAGGCTCCATAAGTGTATCAAGCGAAAGGGCCTGACCATTGTTGACAATTGTGCTGTACGGAACGGAAATGCCTGCCATGAATACATCGAGTGTATCATCACCGCCGGAAAGGAGAAGATTGAGCTGCTGGGCAACGTTGCCGATCTCCATCGTAATAAACTCAACGTTGCAGCCGATCTTTTCGCGTGTAATCTCGCTGAGCTTTTCCGCAACCGCATCTGCATCCGGCGGCGTCGTGCCACAGACAACCATCAGGGAAATGGTTGGAACTTCGCCGTCTGTAGAGGCTGTATCCTCAGTAGAGGCGCTGTTTTCAGATGTCGCGCTGCTTCCAGATTGACTGTCTGCAGAACTGCTCCCGCTGTTCCCACAGCCGGATACTGCAGTTGCAAGGACGAACAGCGCCAGTAGAACTGCCAAAATCTTTTTCGTTGACATTTTGTACCTCCGTTAAATTTTGTTTTTCCCCGCTCGCGCAATACTCACGCAAACGTTTGCTTTGTGTTGTAATATTATCACGTTGTTTATAGTTTGTCAACAAATTTTGTACCAAAGTTTTCATCGTGTTTTTGTATATATTGTGATTTTGCACCATAGCAGCACATTCAGCTTTGGAATTTCAAAGATTTTTTAGCAGAAGCAACATTTTATTGTGTATGCAAGCGGTTTCACAAATGCATTATTTATAATCATCAAAGCAGATATATGACTTTCCCTCGTTTTTCCGATAACGATAAAGCCTCTTTTCCGTCCGCAAATTCTCGGATCTGTGAGCAAGGCCGGTTTATATCTCTTCTTACATGACTGGGAAATCCGTTTCGTCTCTTAGCGGACACAAAAAAAGACATCGATCTTCAGGTCGATGTCTAAAATCATACGATTTTTTGTTTTACGTATATGGCGTATTTAATGCCTATGCTTTCACAAAATTCGGGCCGGAGGTCTTACGGCGAATAAGAGAAACCGGAAGAATAGAACGCTCCGGGACAATTTGACCGTTTATGCGTTGGATCAGTATCTGCACCGCAAGCGCACCCATTTGGCGTATAGGCTGCGCGATCGTGCTGATCTCACAATAAGCGGAAATATCAACACCGTCAAACCCAATGACCGGGATACGGCCAAAAGTGTCGGCTTCGTCCGCATCATTCAATGTGTTCATGATGCGTGCAGCAAGAACGTCGCTGGTCGCGAAAATACCGTCTGTTTCAGGAAATTGCTTTAAGGCTTTGTGAACATCTGCGTCAAGATTTTTTCCAAACAGATCCTCTGCATCGATATAATACTCCGAACAGGGTGAGCCGTTCTTTGCACAAGCATCTTGAAATCCCTTGTATCGCAGAGATGCCGGAAGCTGATCCGATATGATCCTGTTGCCGAATAGGAGCGGTGACTTACAGCCGCTTGCGAGCAGCAGCTCTTGTGCCGCAAGTACACCGCCCTTATAATTATCGCAGGAAACAGAGGGTACGTCTTCGATCATGCGTTCAATGGTAACGATCGGTACATCCGTCTGCATATACAGAGATTCATCCGTAATACGGCTGCAAACCAAAACGCCTGCAACATTGTTCGCACACAGCATCGTAAAAAGCTCGCGCTCTCGATTTGGGTTTCCGCCGGATGTGCAGAAAAAAAGCTTATACCCGGATTTATAGCAGGCTTCCTCAATAGCAGCTGTCAGGATGCCAAAAAAAGCGTGATCAATATAGGGTACGATCAAACCGATCAAGTGACTGGACTTATTGCCAAGCGAACGAGCCATCTCATTCGGAAAATAATTGAGTTCTTTCATTGCCGCAAAAACCTTATCTCTTGTTTCCCGGCTGATCGCTCCCCGACCATTCATAACCCGAGAGACCGTTGTAATGGATACACCGACCTTCTCTGCCACATCCTTGAGTGTTGCCATATCAAAACCTCCAGCTACTCCATGCCGTGCCTATTAGAATTTGACCGACTAATGCAATATGTAATATATAATAATACTATATTATCATATACCCGGAGTCATGTCAACTTTCCCTCATACGCTTTCACAAGGGCTGCAGCTCAGTCCATACCTACACGGCACAAAATTACGATTAACGGCACAGCTGCATCCCGATTTTTATCGGTATTCAAAGAAAAAAGTATCATTCACGAAACAAATATTGAGCAAAATCACGCAGACACATGCGCCAGACATTCCACTCGTGTTCACCGGGATACATTTTTTCTACATGCACCGGGTTTTCTGCAGGCGCAAGCCCCTTTTCTTCAAACAAAGCACGATCCGCTTCAAATCGCTCGAGCGCAACAAGATCTTCGTCTCCGCAAGCACGGAAAAACACTCTAAAGGACTGTGTGAATTTTTCACGGTCATCTAACAATTGAATATAAGAATTTTCTGCATTTGCTTTATTGAATGGACCGACAAATCCGCTAAATACGCCGGCATACCCAAACATATCCGGATGCTTCATGGTCACGATGCTGGTCTGCATGGATCCCATCGACAGACCCGCCATGGCACGGCTCCATTTATCCGTTCGCACACGGTAATGCGATTCGATGAACGGGATACAGTCCTCTAAAAGAAGTCGCTCAATCCTCGTCTGATCCAATACACGTACGCCGTTTTCATTCTTCTGCACCATACCGTTATTCATAACCACGATGCACGGCTCCGCTTTTCCGGCAGCAATCAGGTTATCCATAATAAAGTTCACGCGCCCCTGATGTACCCAGCACTGTTCATTTTCACCGTGACCATGCTGCAGATACAGCACCGGATATTCGCCGGAAATCTCTTTCATATAACCGGCTGGCGTATAAACGAGGCAGCTCTTCATCGTTCCCGTCGCTGCCGAATAATAATATTCCTGCACGACCGAACCATGCGGAACATCTTTGCACAGGTAAAAGTCTTCTTCCGGCTGCGGAATATCCGCATAGTTTATGGGTCTTGAAGCACCAAACCCGATAGGCGCCATAGGATTGAGCACCTCCGCGCCGTCTACACGGAATACGACCGGGCAGAATCCGCCGCAGCCACCATCTGCAACCGTGCACCAAACGCCGTCATCGCCTTTTTCCAATGTATAGATCTTACGGTGTACTTCTGCCGTAACGCTTTGTGCCCCCGGCGCCATAAAGTTCAGACGCATTTTTCCGTCCTTTAACATCATAATGCCCGGCGGAATCAATCTGTCACTTTCCGGACTCAGTGATGTTCCTGCTTTATTACCGAGCGGAAGCTGCGGATCAAAGCTGACCGAGGTATCTGTGATTGCACAATTCAATGCAGCTGACGGATAAAAGCTTTCCTTTTCAAACATAAAATGTAGACCTCCCTCATTATTCCCACATGCTTTTTAATTTGTGAACTTCAAAATCTATCCCAATACCCGGATCCAACAAGACCGGAAGTATCGAAATATTGGTCGGGTCCGGTACCGTCGCCAACGTTAGGTTAAACTTTCCGTCATCCGCGTAAAGTTCAACGGAGCAGCGGTCCGTCACAACGCGCAGTTCGAACGTATCGTCTTTCAACGCAAGCTTATATGCTCCCACCGGCAGCAAAAGGCGTTCGATCTTCGGATCATATACAATCAGCACGCCGCGCACGGAAAACGCAATCAGCTTATCCGGCTTTATACTGAATTTGAATGTCATATCCATCGCTTCACCGAGGTATTCTCGCGGGATACGTTCAAATTCCTCCAATCCGCGTCCGACAAACGAATAGCTGCATTCTCTCAAGTCTTTCACCTCCGCAGCCGGCTTTACCGTGATCCTCGGTCCCTGCTCTGTTGAAACAAGCCGCAGTTCATTCGGTATACTCAAACAACTTGAAAACGGTCCCTGAGAAACGACTGTCCGGATCCACGAGATCTGGATCACGCGTCCGTTCGGCAAGTTCGCGAAAGTCTGCGCCGCATATCCGCCCGTTGAGCGCGCCTCTAGGCTGTATGCTGAATCAATCCGATGCGTGGGACCTTCAATCACGTCCGTTTCGGGAACAAAATGACGCCCCTCGAAATGACCGATCATATAGTTATCCGTAGAGCCCCAAAGCACCCATTTTCTCTGCGTCATATCGTTGTCGATCGGTAAATTGAACAGATCCGGGCATTCTGCGCTCCCCCGTATCCTGATTGTTTCTCCCCGTTCCCAATGCAGCAGATTATCCGAATAGAGGAACATATAGCGATCATTGTCCAAAAAGATCACCATGACCCAGTTTTGGTTCTGATCGTCCCACACAACCTTCGGATCGCGGTTCATATATGCGATATGCTGCACGATCGGGTTCTGCGCGTATTTTTCAAAGTGCATCCCGCCATCTGTGCTGACTGCCGCGGCGATTTCAAAGTATTTTCCCCTGCTCCAGCGCGATTTACTGCCCGCAGGTGTATAGAACAGAAAAACCGGCGGTATCCCGTCTTTTCCCAGTCCGGAGGTATTTTGCAGATCTACCGCACCGCAGCCGGAATACATACGCCCTGTTTCATCCGGAAGCAGCGCATACGGCAGCTCTTGCCAGTGCATAAGATCCGAACTTACCATGTGCATCCAATGCGTATTGCCAACACCAAGACCGTACGGATTCAGCTGTGCAAAACAATGATACTTACCGTTCAAATAAAACAGACCGTTCGGGTCATTCATAAATCCATGCATCGGCGTAATATGCGCAAGGGGACGCATCGGTTCCCTGTAAAGCGTATCCGCATCTTTCAGCGTATCCGAAACCTCTAAAAGCTCGACAAGTGATTCGTCTCCGCCTTCAAGGCGCAATTCCAATGTTTCGCCCGCATACCGTTCCAAATACAGACAGGACCAGCAACGCGGTGAAGCATCCAAGCACACTTCATATTCTTCCACAAGGCTCCCGTTTTGATAAATGCTCAAATACTGTATAGACTCTGCCGGTATCGTCCAGCCTTTCACATTCCCGACCGGGATCAACAGATATTTTTTGTCTGCCGTTATTGTTTTTTGCCGCATAGCCGCCCCTTTCATATCAACCATATTTGTACCGATTGCACGATTTGCGCAATTAGTACGCAAACGCTTTCCTTGCTTGTAATCTTAACAATATCATACCATTTTGTCAACATTTAATCTCAACTTTGGAATCCCTGTCAAATTATCCCGTAAAGGATTATGCAGTTTTAATACGAAGCTGTTTATAAACTATAAGAAGGAAAGGCTCCCTACCACAAAATATCATTAAATCATGCAGTATTGTTCCGCCTAAGAATTTTGCTATTATCCTATCTTTTCAGCAAGGCAAAGCTCCCTCTGCAGAATTAAAATGGCAGCGAATTGCGCGCGACGTAAACGCGGCCCTGCATCTTCACGGGAATGTAGGTGCGGAACAGCACGTCTAAGTTGGCGTTCATCAGCGGAATGGGCAGCCAGCCGCTTTGCTCATACGCCCAAATGACGAGCGCAAAGCTTGTCATAGAGCTGCCGAGCGCGGAAAACGTCTGCGTGGACCACAGGCGCAGAAACGGGCCTAATGCCGTGCGCGCGGGTTTATCCCAAAGCTTCGGGGAAAATTTGAATGCAGAAAACTTTTTTTGGAATTTTTAAAATGAAATTGCATAAGACTTTGCTCTTCTTTAACAGAAATAAAAAATTCGTGTTAAAAATGCAAAGTCTGCGGGCGGCTAAGCGCTCCATGCGGACCCGCCCGGGGTCAGACTTCGCATGGAGCTTTTACACTGCAAAGCTGCATATTTTTTCCTTATTTCTCAAAAATTGCCGTATAATAAGGTCAATTTAAAAATAACATGAATTACCGGGTTTATCAAGTTGCAAAGTGTATTTGCATCGCGGACAAATTGCGTATATGCTGTGAACAATTTAAGCATTTAAAGCGTAAGCAGCGCAATAAACTTTACAATTTTTTAGATAATACTTGATAAAATGCCCTTTTCATGTTATTCTGTATACAGGAAGAAACGCGGAAATATGTCCGCGAGATAAAAACACTTTTTACTTGAACCGTCCGTTTTATAAGGAGGAGACCTTTTATGATGCTCAATGAAACCTATACAAAAAATATACAGCCGAGGGACCCGGAAAGAATTCGTTCCGATATCGAGACCCCCTGCGCAACGGTTTATAACCAGGGCGTAACACCGGTTTTGTATGATAACGCTGTGCAGGCTTCCTCCAGATCCGGCCGCGCCGTGGAATATCTGCCGGAAAACACCATTGCGCTTTCTGTTTCCGAGTGCGTGATGATGTTCCTCATCCAGCTCGTTCCGGTTTTGGGACTTATTATGGCTGCCGTTTGGAGCTTCTCCCCGAACTCCGGCATCAATAAGCGCACCATTTCCCGTGCTTTGCTCATCGTGCAATGCATCGTGCTTGCCGTTGTGTGCGTCTTCTGGTGCATCAACTACGGCTTTCATGGGTAATATTTGACAAGTCAACACGCCGCCGACAGTGGATTTTGCCGATCCTCTGCCGACGGCTTTTATTTTGCTTGATTTTGCGGGGACGTTTGTTATAATTGTGGAAAAGGAGGCGTTTTCATGCGCGTGTTTCGTGTGCTTTGGCCACTCATCTCATTGCCGATGATGCTCTCGTTCTGTTACATCTATAATGCCACGCGCTCGTTCGGCAGCACGATGTGGCGCTCAGCCGCAAAGTGCGGCGCAACGTTCGTAGCGGTCATCACGGCGGGGCTTGGTATCGTGTTGTTTAATCGCCCGGCGAACGCGTGGCTGCTCGCTTTGGCGCTTTTATTCTGCTGCATCGCGGATTTTGTCATCGAGCGCGATTTTCGCTTCGGCGTAATCTCGTTCGGACTCGCGCACCTTGTGCTTATCGGGTATATTGCACAGCTCGGCGGGTTTCGGTGGGGCACGGTCGTTGCGGCTTTGATTATTTACGGCATCATTGCGCTGATTTTCCGGCAATATCTGCATTCGCTTGGCTCTATGTTGCTCCCGATGGTGCTGTATCCGCTCGTGCTTTCGTTCATGACAGCTATGGCGGGCACGTTGCCGTTTGCTGTCTCGACGCAGTGGATACTGTTCGCGTTGGGTGCAGCGGCGTTCTGCATTTCGGACTTGTTCGTTGCGCGGGATTTCATCTGCGGCATTACAGGCACACAGAAAAACGGTGCGCTGATCCTATATTACCTCGCCGTGTACGCGATGGCGTCGATACAGCTTTATTTGTAAAACTCTTTTGGGGGAATTTAAATGGAACCAATTTTGAAAAGTATATTGGAAAATAAAACGGAAAACTACCTGCTGCCGTTTTTCTGGCAGCACGACGGACACGACGCGGAGATTCCCGCACGCGTGCAGAAGATCTATGAGAGCGGCTGCCGCGCATTTTGTGTGGAATCGCGCCCGTATGAACACTTCTGCGAGGACGCGTGGTGGAAGACGATGGACATTATTTTGGCGGAAGCCGAAAAGCGCGGCATGCGCGTGTGGATTCTCGACGATAAGCATTTCCCGACGGGCTACGCAAACAGTATTTTAGAGCACGAAGACCTGAACCTGCGTCGAAAATTCCTGCGGGAATCGCATGTGGACGTGATGGGATCCATGGCGGAAGCGTCCGTCTTGGTGCCAATGCACACGCCGGAGGAAAAGCTCGTTTCCGCCGTGCTGTTCCGCCGCACGGGCAAAGATGAAGAGCTGACCGGCGAACCGATTGAGCTTGACGTGCAGCCGGAGGATAAATTCGTATATTTCAGTGTGCCCGAGGGGCTTTACCGCGTATTTTTCGTGTTTGAGACGTTCAGCGGCGAAGAAAACAAAAAGTACTATATCGACATGCTCTCAAAAGAATCGGTGCACAAGCTCATTGAAGCCGTGTACGATCCGCATTACGACCACTATGCAAAGTATTTCGGCAACACGCTCGCGGGATTTTTCTCCGATGAACCGGGCTTTGACGCGCCGCATTTCGGCATGACGGGGTACGACACCGGCATTTATAATCGTTCGGTTGGCCAGCCCGGCGTGATGCTGCCGTGGCGTGACGCGGCCGCCGTGCACATGGCAAAAGACGGCATCGACGAGCCGACGCTCTATCTGCCGATTTTGTGGTATGCACATGACGAGCTGACCGCGGAAATTCGCCTTGCGTACATGGACGCCGTGACATTGCTTTGGAAAGAGAATTTCTCCTATCCGCTCGGCGATTGGTGCCGTGCGCACGGTGTGCAATACATTGGGCATTTGATTGAAGACATGAACGCGCACGCGCGTCTTGGGTGCAGTGCGGGACATTACTTCCGCGGGCTCGACGGGCAGGACATGAGTGGCATAGACATTGTGCTGCACCAGGTAATGCCCGGAATGGCCGACTACAAAACGGCGGCGCTCGTCTCGGGCGGCATGGTGGACGGCGAATTCTTCCACTACGTTTTGGGGCAGCTTGCGGCTTCGCACGCGCGGCAAAATCCGAACATGAACGGCCGCGCCATGTGCGAGGTGTTCGGCGCATACGGATGGGCAGAAGGCGCGAACGTCATGAAATGGTTGATGGACTTCCTGCTTGTGCGCGGCGTAAACCACTTTGTGCCGCACGCATTTGACGATTTCTTCCCCGACCGCGACTGTCCGCCGCACTTTGGCGCAGACGGCAACGACCCGCAGTTTGCGGGCTTCACGCAGCTGATGCACTACGTGAACCGCGCAGCGCACTATCTGTGCGGCACAGAGATGGAAGCCTCCGGCGCAATTTTATACCACGCGGAAGCGGAGTGGATGGACAAATCAAGCGCCATGCTGACGCAAAAGCCTGCAAAAGCGTGTTATGACGCGCAGATTTCCTACGACATCGTGCCGCTCGATTATCTGGAAACGGCGGAAAAGAACAACGGGCGCTTTGGACGCGGGTACAAATACCTCGTCGTGCCGGCGTGCAGAAAGCTGCCGGAGCGCTTTGCAAAAATCTGCAAAGCGCTCAAAAGCGCAGGCGTGCCGGTATTCTTTGTCGATTACGCACCGGACTGCGTGAATATCAGTGAAAACGAGATCGTGCCGCTTCAAAAGCTTGCAGCGCACATCAAAGGAGGCGGCCTCGCGCACGAATATAACGCAAAGGAGCACCTGCTGCGCATTGCAAAGTTCACGCGCGGCGAAGCGACAAGCTTCTTTGTCTTCAACGAAGCGCCGAACGCGGTACAGGAGATGCTTTCGCTGCCCGTCAGCGGCAAATACATCGCGGCGGATCTGTTAAACGGTGTCTATACGCGTGGCGAGACGGCAGACGGCACAGTCGGGCTCGCACTTGAAGCGGGGCAATCGGTGATCCTCATTTTCGGCAGTGCTACGGAAGATGAATGGGCAGGCTTTCCGGAGAAATCCGAGGATCTGCATATGGCAGAGATTGAGACGCTGTGGGACATTGACCTGCGTGAGACGGGCAAGGAGACGAAATTCAAGCCGTTCCGTAAAAACTCGAAGCTTTTTAACATCACGGGCAAAAACGGTGAAACGGAGTTTTCCGGCGAAATGCGGTATAAGACAAAGCTCAACATAAACGATACGGCACACGTAGAGCTTGAATTTGAAAATGTCGGCGTAACGGCACAGCTGTTCGTAAACGGCAAGGACATGGGGCAGCGCATCTGCCGCCCGTACCGCTGGGATATTACGGAAGCCGTAAAAGCGGGCGAAAACGACATAGAAGTGTTCGTCTGCAACACGCTTGCACAGCGTATGCAGGATTTCTTTTCGACGTATATGACACTGCCCGCGAGCGGCATCACGGGAAAAGTGCGGCTTTTTGTGCAATAAGTTGAATTTAAACGCCCCCGCAGTCTCGTTAACACACGAGAGTGCGGGGGTCATTTTTTACAGGCAATCGTGCACGGACACACGCCAGTATTCCACTTCAAAGGTCGGCGCAAAGCCGAAAGAGCGTATAAATTTAAGGCGGGCTGGTTTTCGGAATCGACGTCGAGCTCGATACCTTTGCCCGCGTTTTTGGCTTCGGTCAGCGCCGCGCGCATAAGGAGTTTGCCGTAGCCTCTAAACTCATTTGCGCTTAATCACTCTGCCGAAATGGTCAAGCTCGCGCGGTTTTTCCATGGGCAGCTCACCGTAGACCTTGCGCGCGAGGAAGAAGACCGCCACGGCGTACACAACGAGCAGCACCTCCAAAAGATAGACGGAGATAAGCACGTTCGTCTGATACAGCGCTGCGAGGAAGCCAACAGCCGAGTGCAGCAGGATGCTGACGGGGTACAGCCAGAATTTCTGCGAACGCACCACGCCGAACATCAAAACGGAAAGCTCAATTTGCAGTGCGAACACCGCGGTGCGCTCCACGCAGTTCATCACGCCGGCAAGAGGGCTGATGGCGTTGATCTCCGCGATGGTCTCAAGGACGATCTGGTACTCCGAGTTCGCATACTGCGCGGCAAACGCCTCTGCACCCATGTTATTGAACGAGATGGACATCATGAGCGTAGAGAGCACCGTGAGGCCCAGCACCATGATGCACTCGAGCCCGCCGAAGCCGATGCCGAACGTAACAGCGTTTTCGCGGCCTACGCTGTCCTTCAGCATCGTTCTATATACGAGGAAGCGTGCGGTCTCCTCCAGAATGCCGGCCGAAAGACCACCGTACACGGCGTAAAGCCACGGGTGGCCGAGCAGGAACGCGGAAACGGCGGAGCTGCCCGTGCCGAGCACAGCGGCATTGATGAGCTGCTCCAGCACCATGCCGAACACAAAGTAGGCTGCCGCGCCGATCCACGCCGGGCGAAGCTCTGTGCCCTCCTTCTTTTTCCAGATGACAAGGGCAAGGATGGGCAGCGCAAGCGAAAACAGCAGCTCTGCTGCAAACGTGATGATGATACTGACAGATATGGTATCGGCCATAGTGGTATCTCCTTTTTGCGAAATGGATTTCTTATAAATGAAAACGCCGAACCGCCGGAAGGCAAAAAAATCCTCCGGCGGTGTTAATTTACGGGATAGAATCAGCGGAACAGCGTGCACACGCCGCTTTCGCGGTAATAGCGGATGCGCTTTTCAATTTCCTCTTTCGGGCACTTGAAATAATCCGCAAGACACTGTATGCACAAAAAGTCCTCCGCGCCGCGGTAGACGAGCTTGCGGTAAATGGCGATGTCGTCATCGTGGAGCGGTGCGCCGCAGGTACGGCAGGTTTTGTAGTTTGCCATTATTTCAGCTTCACGGGCTTTGCAATGAACACCATGGTGTCATGCGGCTCCACCTGCGCCACGTAGCGCTCGGCGAACTTGCCCTCATCCTGCTTTGTATAGCAGTTGTAGAAGGAGAGGCCGATGTTCTCCGCATAAGAGATGCCCATATCCCAGAATTGCAGGGACATTTCGCTCTTTTTATCGCCGAAGTTTACGAAGCAGATGGCAAGAGAACCGTCGGAAAGGGGCTTTACGAGCGCCATGACGTTCTCCGGGTTGTTCCACTGGCGAATGCAGTACGGCGCGCGGCACTCGATATCCTGGTTGATGCGGATGAGGTCTTCGTTGCCGAGCGTTTCAAGCGTCACATCGGTCATATTACGCACGTCGCAGCCGATCATCAGCGGGGAGCCCATGATGGCCCACAGTGCGAAGTGCGAGCGGTATTCGAGGTCGGAGCAGGAGCCGATGTTGCCGATGAACTCGTTGTTGCTGGAGCCGTGCATGCCGACGATGAGCATGTCAATGTCGTTGTGGCAGTACGGGCCGCTGAACGCCGTCTTATCGAGCTGAGAGAGGAACAGGTTCTTTACGGATTCCCAGTTATCCTGAATATCGCCCGTGGAGCGGAACAGCTGTGCGCCGGAGCTTCTGATCCAGCTGTGCACGTCTTCGTTGCCCCAGTTGCAGGCGGAAAGCACAATGTCTCTGCCGCAGTTGCGCAGCGCAAGGGACATACGCTTGTAGAGCACTTCGCCGTCCATGTGCTTCGGTTTATAGCAGTTGTCGTACTTAAGGTAATCGACGCCCCAGGAAGCAAACGTCTCGGCATCTACGAACTCATGCTCAAAGCTGCCCGGGTAGCCCGCGCAGGTGTGCGTGCCGCAGCAGGAGTACATGCCGAACTTGAGGCCCTTCGAGTGCACATAGTCCGCCACAGCCTTCATGCCGTGCGGGAACTTCTCCGGATCCGGCACAAGGCGGCCGTTTTCGTCGCGCTGCTTGAGGCTCCAGCAATCGTCGATGACGACGTACTCATAGCCTTTATCTTTAAGGCCGCTTGCGCACAGAGCGTCTGCTGCGCCGCACACGAGGTCTTCGTTGATGTTCCATGTAAAGGTGTTCCATGAATTCCAACCCATTGGCGGGGTCATGGCAAGATATTTGTTCTGCATACATTCTTTCCTTTCGCTCTAAACCAAACTGTCTTACTGCACTTCGTTCAGCTCACCCACAGCATCTTTCAAAAGCTCGATGCACTTTTCCGCAGAGGATTTTGCAAACGTCTCAAAATCGACGCAGCCCTCGTCGTTCGCGTTATCGGAGATGGCACGCAGACCGCAGAACGGCGTTTTATTCACCGCGCACACCTGTGCCACAGCTCCGGTCTCCATCTCGCAGGAGATTGCGCCGAACTCGGCTTTCAGCTGCAAGCAGAAGGCGGGATCCGCCACAAAGCGGTCGCCGGTCGCAATGACGCCCGTGTGCACGCCGTTGTAGATCTTCTCGGCGTACTTTTCGAGCACCGCATTGTGCTTCGCGCTCGTCGGCAGCTGCACAACGCCCTCACTGCCGATCATTACAAAGCCTTTCGGCTCGCCGATGGCGGTGGTGTCGTAATCGTACTGCACGGTGTGGGACGCAACGACCATATTGCCGATCTTCACGCCCTCGCCGATGCCGCCCGCAACGCCCGTGTTGATGACGACGGACGGCGCGTAGTTGAGGATCATCGCCGCCGTGCACATGGCCGCGTTCACTTTGCCCACGCCGCATTTTGCGGCGACAACGTCCGTGCCGTTCAGCTTGCCCGTGTGGAACGTAACGCCGCACAGCGTTTCCGTTTTATGGTCTGTCAGCGCCGCGGTGATGCCCGCGACCTCAATCTCCATCGCTCCGATAATACCGATCATGTAAGAAATCCTCTCTTTCGGGGCTGCTTTCAAAGCGCCCCCATTATACCGCATAAAGCCCGCGCGGTCGATTTTCATTTGTTGCGCGTTCCTATTATTTTGTTGTTTATTTGTTGCTTTTACTTAAAGCGCTTGCCGAGCTTTTCCTTCATAAAGGTGCGGAACGCATCGGCGTCACCCTGCTTAAAGCCGTCCTTGCGGATAAAGTACGTATTGCCCTCGCCAAAATACATATAGAAATATTCATTCGTCTCATACATGCGGCTGATCTGGAAATACGGGTGCAGGTTAGAAGCCTGTAAACCCGTGATGCGGAAGTCGCCATCGTAGAAATAGTACGCGGCGCGGCGGTTACGCAGCTTACCGTAGGAGCGCATAAGCACCTTTGCTGTGTTGGTGGAAGCCGTCGCAAGCTTATAAAGGCTGTAAATCGCAAAGCCGATAAGCAGTAGCATGACCCACCAGTTGCTGTCGAAATTGCCGAGCTGCCACACGACGTACAGCGCGATGACGCTCAAAACGACCGTGAACACCGGCATGAAAATTTGCAAGTGATACGCCTGATAGTTCGCGAACGTCTTGATTGCCGCGTCGTCGTGGTCGGTCTCGTTTACAAAACGCAACGCGCCCGTACCGACGGATTCGTCGTCCTGCTTCGAGCGGCGGTATTCCGCAAGGCGGTCCGCCGTCTCTTTTCTAAGCTGCTTTTCACGCTTGTTGCGGCTGTGCGCCGTCACAAAGTAAACGATGAGCAGCACAATGAGCACACCCACTGCGCCGAGCGTCACAGCGCTCTGTCTGCTCAAACCGTTTTCAATCGTAGGTGCTTCCGCAAAGGCAGAGATGACGGCAGAATCGACCACGGCGCGCATGAATGCGTCCGTCTCCTCCGAGATTTGTTTCGTATCGCCGAAGAGATCAAACGAAACAATCTTGCCGTCGTACAGCGTACCATAGAGGCGCTCGTACACGGGTCCCTCCTCCTTGATATTCTCCGCACAGATGTCGATCATAAAGAACGGGATCTGTGCGTGGTCGTACCACGTGATGGTGCCGGTCGTGCTGCCGTCCATGGAAGACGGCTCCATGTATTTCAAAAAATCCTTCTTGCCCTTTTCGTCCAGATTATTGAGGTTAAAAACGGAGTTCGCGTAATCGGAAGATTTCGCCGCCACGGCTATGGTATCGCCGTTTGCCGCAATAATCTCCGCCGTGGTCCCGTTTTTCTGCATTTCCTTGATCTTCTCGCTCGCGTCCAAAATGCCCGCCTTGCTCCACGCGGCATCGCCCGCCGGGGTGTCGACGGAAAGCACCGTCGCGCCCTCGGGGATTGTGACGGTCATGTTCGTGTCCGGAATCGTGTATGTGTTCGATGATGCGCTGTCCGCCAAAGCCGGCAGACAAAAAACAACTGCCAGCATGAAAACTGCCAGCAGACAGCCTATAAAGCGCATGCTTTTTCTTTGATTTGTCATGTATGCGTCCTTTCTGCGTACACGGTGCGTACGCATCACAGTAATTATTGTCATTGTACCACACTTTCACGAAAATTTATACCGTTTTTTGCATTTTTTCGCGCGAATTTACAAATTGTCCAAAAAGGCGTTTGACAGGCAGCTGAAGCGGCGGTAGAATGGAGACACAACCATCGGAAAATTTTGAAAGGACAGTCACTATGAAAATCGCCGTGATCACAGGCGCTTCCTCAGGACTTGGCATCGAGTTTTTACGCGCCGCTGTCACCCTTTGCCCGGAGATCGACACCTATTGGCTCATCGCTCGCCGCGAAGACCGCTTGGAAGCATTAAAGCCGCAGTTCCCGGAAAAAAATCTGCGCCCCATCGCGCTCGACCTCACCGACTCCGCCGCATTAAAACAATTTAACGCTTTGCTTGAACGCGAAAAGCCGGAAATTTCACTGCTCATCAATAACGCGGGCTTTGGCAAGCTGTGCGATTTTGCGACAAGCGACGTCGAGAGCCAGACCGCGATGATCGATTTGAACTGCCGCGCACTGACCGCCGTCACGCGGTACAGCCTGCCGTATATGAAAATGGGCGGCCTTATCCTGAACATCTCGTCCATCGCGTCGTTTGCGCCCACACCGCGCATGGCAGTGTATTGCTCCACAAAGGCGTACGTGCAAAGCTTCTCCCGCGCGCTGCGCGAGGAATTAAAGCCCAAAAAGATCAACGTCCTTGCCGTGTGCCCCGGCCCGATGATTACAGAGTTCTGGCAGGTTGCCGACCGCCCCACGCATAAAAGCCGCACGCTCGACATGCTGCCACACCAGTCGCCCGCAAAAATGGCGACCTGCGCCCTGAAAGCCGGATTAAAAGGCAAAAGCGCCTGCACCATGGGCGGATTTTATAAGTTCTACCGCTTCTTAGCGCATATCCTGCCAAAATCGCTTTTGATGAAGTGGACGAAGTGCTGAGCATACCTCTTTGTCGGTTAAAATTCAGCTGAACTCCGCGAACGCTAAAACACTTTTCCGTCTTTATAGATTTTTTCGGCATAGAAAAGGCCCCCTGCTGCAAAGTAAGAACCGCAGCAGAGGGCTTCCGTTTTATTCAGCTTCAAGCACAATTACAGCAGGATAACGCCCTTTTCGGTACAGACGCGGCGGGTCTCCTCATCCCAGAGGGAAGCTTGCACCTCGCCGATATGTACTTTGCCGAGCAGAAGCATACAAAGGCGCGACTGCCCGATGCCGCCGCCGATGGTGAGCGGCAGCTCGCCGTTTAAAAGCATTTTGTGGAACGGCAGCTCCGCGCGCGCTTCGCAGCCCGCAATTTTAAGCTGCGCCGCAAGCGAATTTTCGTCCACGCGAATGCCCATGCTGCTGATTTCCAGCGCCATGCCAAGCGGCTCGTGCCAGAACAGCAGGTCGCCGTTCATGCTCCAGTCATCGTAGTCCGGCGCGCGGCCGTCGTGCGGCTTGCCGCTTTTGAGCACGCCGCCGATCTGCTCGATGAATACCGTGCGGTGCTCGCGCACGATGACGTTCTCGCGCTGCTTCGGGGTGAGGTCAGGGTAGCGGTCCTCAAGCTCCTGCGCCGTGATGAAATACACGTCGCGGCAAAGCTCGGTGGAAAGGCCGGAGAACTGCCACTTTAATTCGTCCAGCGTGCCGCAGATGGCGCTGACGATGCGGCGCACCGTGTCTTCCAGATACGCCATGTTGCGCGTGTCGCGGTCGATGACCTTCTCCCAGTCCCACTGGTCCACATAGATGGAGTGAAGATTGTCGAGTTCCTCATCGCGGCGAATGGCGTTCATGTCCGCCACAAGGCCGTTGCCCACGTAAAAGCCGTAATCATGCAATGCAAGGCGCTTCCACTTTGCAAGGGAATGCACCACCTGCGCGTTGCCGCCGACTGCCGGAATGTCAAACTCGACCGGGCGCTCCACACCGTTTAAGTCGTCATTCAGACCTGTGGAGGGGTCGACGAACAGCGGCGCGGTGACGCGCTTTAGATGCAGCGCCGCGCAAATTTTGACGAGAAATACGTTCTTGATCAGACCGATTGCCTTCTGCGTCTCGTAAAGGCCAAGGCTCGGCGTGTAATTTTCGGGAATCTTCACCATCTATAAAACCCCATTTCAAAACAATCTTTCCCCTATTGTAGCGCACAGAAAAAGATTTGTAAAGATTTTTCGCAGCCTGCAGCAGCGGTAGTTAAAAGTTTTGCTCTGGCTTTCTCAAAATCTTGTCAGATTCCAATTAGAAAGAACCCGCTTCCATCCCCGCAACCTCCCGGTTATACGCCGCCATACAGCGGATGACATATACCCGCGCGGCTATGCTGCACAGGCTGCCCGGGATAAGGATCCACGCGTTCAACACGAAAAACGCAATCATCGCGGCGACATCACAGAAAATCGAAAATCCCTGCAAAACGAGCGCGTATCCCGGCAGCTTTTTCGGCAGCACGCCCACCTGTATCGCGCACTGCAAGCTTGTCCACACGCCGAGCATTTTGATGCTGTACAAAAGCAGCAGGACGCTCAACACCAAACCGACCGCAAAAGCAATACCCACTATCAAAATAGCGATATTGGCCGGCAAGCCGGTGTAATTTGTCACGTTCGGGGCGCCACTCGATGCGAGGAGCACCAAAAGACCGATGAGCAGCAACATCCCGCAAAAAATACCGCACCCGACGATCCGGAGAATTTCCGTCACTTTAAACAGCGTGACGCCCGCTGTGCTCATGAACGGCGTGTCCGTCTTCTTCGCGGAGGCGTACAGCAGCCAAAGCCCGATAAGCACCAGAATATTTTGAACGGGCACAATGTTTACGTTAAACTCTACGTTGAAATTCGTGCCTATGGGCGTGCGTTCCAGCAGATACGCTTGATTTTGCAGCACCGTGAACACCTCAATCACCGATGAGACCGCCGACACGACCATCTGCACCGTAAAAAGCAGCGCGCACATAAAAAACAGCTTTGACGACGCAAACCGTTTTAACATCCCATGTACCGGCGTGACCGGGCGCACGGGCGGCTGCGCGTAATACTGCGGCGGCGCCTGAAAACACTGCGGCGGCTGCGTGTTGAAATTCCCGTTCTGCGCCCCGCAAATGCAAGGCGAACCGTCCTCCGGGAGCTTCCTCCCGCAATTCGTGCAATACATAACCGAATCTCCTTTTAAATACGTCTAAACTTTCGCTTTATCGGCGATTTTATTAAATTTAACGGTGCAGGCGGCAAATAAAGCGCTCAACGCCGCTTTGCATATGAGCGGTAAAAACACCCATAACTTGCCGATATCGTCGATTTTAAAAGTCGGAACCATAACCACGACCACAACGAGCATCACCGGCACGATCAGCTTCGCGCAAAGTAAATACATACAAGTCGCAAAGCGCGGGATCGTCCGCAGCGCGCCGTCCCCGCGCACGGCTTTTTCCGAGTTGTGCAGCGACCGCACCATCATAAAACAGCAAACGGCTGATAACGCACTTACGATGCCGCCGATAAACATAATGCCGTATCCTAAATATCCGAAAAGGTAATCGACTATATCTGCGGTCGGGCTCGGCCCTGTGGTGATCTCATATACGATAAATTCGACTATGATACCTAACAGCGCAGCTGCCGTCACAGCAAATGCTACCGTGCGGCAAAGCAAGGCGACTTTCATCGTCTTAAAACCCGCACCGCAAAGCTTCCGTTTTTTGGCGCCAATATACAGAAGCCAAAAGACTGCCGCCGTTACTGTGCCGAATATACCCGAAAGCACCGCCGACAATACAGGATACGCAGGTATCCCCGTGTAACCTTTTCCCGTAAAGATTATCTGAAACGCCCACGAAGTAAACGTCACGGCACCGCCGTATACATCGCCGAATCCGTTCATACCGCTGACGATCACCGAAATAACGGCGTTCAGTGTGACCAATACCGCACACATGAAGAACAGCGGCGAAGAAAGCATGTCCCGCAAAATTTCCTCCGCGCGCTTTTCCTGCTGCTCTGCCGGCTCCGCTTTGGTGATATATGTTGTATTTTCCACCATACTTTCATGTCCCCTAAAAGCAAAACCCGCTTCCGCGCAGCGGAACTACACCGTCCCGCCGCGGCCGGGAGCGGGTCGCGTTCACTTATTTTGTTTATCGAGCCATGCCTGCGTTCTTCAGCATCTTATTAAACTGCAGAACAAGCAGACCGTAAAGCACGTTGAGCGCAACGCTCGTCAGGCCGAGCGGAACACGGATCCAGCCGTACAGTACCGCATCGCCGAAAACGGAGAAGAACGACACCGCCGCCGAAATGAAGCAGATGACCGCCACAAACATGGAAGCCTTATTCGGAACCATGCCCGTCAGCATCGCGTTCTTCGCGCTGTTCAGCATCTTTATGACCTTTGCTTCGTAAATGATCTCAAAAATGAGCACAACAAAGCCGATGATGCAGGCCGCAATGAGTATGATGAAGAAACCGATCATCATCTCATCCATGTAGCCGTAGTCATTGTCGGCAAGGGCAACACCGAAGATTACAGCAAGAACAACGCACAGCACCTCCGCAAGGCTCAGCACAACAAGACTGATGATGCTGAACACCTTCATGATGGTGAGGCCGGCCGTTTTTGCCGCCGGAACACTCGGGTTTTTCGCAGATATGTACGTGATCCAGTACGCGGCAGCCATTAAGCCGCCTGTAATAAGCATACCGATGACCGTACCGACCGTGGTGCCGCTCTGCGCATCCGAAAGCGCACTGTACAGGTCGCCCGGCGAAACGATAAACTGCATTTCATACGGCAGGCTGCTGTAAATCTGATTTACGATATACGCCGGATCCTGCGGGAACAGGCTTGCGATGATCTGAAACAGCAAATTCACCGAAAAGAGAATCGCCGTAATGAGGAACAGCGGAGACGCGAAAAAGCTTTTCAGCACACCGTGCACGGGCGTAACCGGTAAAACCGGCCGCTGCACCGGGTATTGCACCGGCGGCTGCGCGTAATACTGCGGCGGCATCTGAAAATTCTGCGTGGGTGCGCCGTAGTTTTGCTGCGGCTGCACCGGCTGTGTGTACGTCTGCTGCTCGGGCTGCCGCCGGCAAACGCACGGCGAGCCGTCTTCGGGGAGCTTTCTTCCGCAATTTGTGCAATACATATTTTCTTTCCTTTCTGTTCTTCCCTAATTCTATCCTCATGCCCCGCCGTCAAGGCCGCACGGCAAAGGCAAAAGCATCAGTGGTAAACCGCGACAATCTCGAGGTTCTCATCGAGCACAACAAGGTCTGCGCGCTTGCCGGGTGCAAGGCTGCCGATCTCGTTTTCCATGCCGATCTCCTTCGCCGGGGTCAGCGTCATGGCGCGCACGGCGGTCTCCAGCGGAATGCCCCAGGAAACGAGGTTCTTGAGTTCCGCGTGCAGGTTTGTAACAGAGCCTGCAATGGTGCCGTCCGGCAATGTCGCCTTGCCGTCCTTTACGGTGACCATATTCACACCCAGCATGCCTTGGCCGCCGTCTTCCACGCCGCTCAAACGCATCGCGTCGCTGATGACGCACACGCGCTCCGGCATGAGCTTAAACGTCGTGCGCACCACAGCCGGGTGAATGTGGATGCCGTCACAGATGAGCTCACCGCAGACGTTTTCGTTGTCGAACACCGCGCCCACGACACCCGGTGCACGGTGTGCAAGGCCGGACATCGCGTTATACAGGTGCGTCGCATGGGTTACGCCCTTTTTGAACGCGTCCACCGCGCCGTCGTAATCCGTTGCGGTGTGCGCAATGGAAACGGTGCAGAGCTTCGAGGCTTTCTCTACAAAATCGCCGCGCACGTCGCACTCGGGCGCAATGTCCACAAGCTTGATGATGCCGCCGCAGGAATCGTAATACTTCTTAAACACGTCGTAATCCGGCGCCTGAATGAACTCGTCGCCTTGCGCGCCCTTTTTCTTCGGCGAGATGAACGGGCCCTCAAGGTTCACGCCGACAATCTTCGCGCCTTCCTTGTCGTCCATGCAGGAGCGAATCGTCTCAAGCGCTTTCAAGATCTCCGCATCGGAAACGGTCATCGTGGTCGGGCAGAAGGACGTGACACCCTTCGTCAGCAGGAACTTCGCCATATTGCGCAGACCCTCTACGTCGCCGTCGCTGGAATCTGCACCCGCGCCGCCGTGCACGTGAACGTCCACAAAGCCCGGCACAATGGTGTAGCCCGCGCAGTCCACAACGAGGTCTTCCTCTTTGTACGGCAAAGAATCCTCAAGGCGCACAATCTTGCCGTCTTCGATCTCGATATCCGCCTTGCGCAAGCAGAATTTATCGTCCAGTACGTTTGCGTTGATCAGAAACATGTTAAAACTCCTCTCCGCTGCGGCAAAACCGCAGTTTTCTTTTCAATACATCTATACGTTTACAGCAGGCTCAGCAAAACGAGCAGCGTCACGCCCGGCACGCCAAGCACAGCGGATACCGCCACGCTGAGCCGGCTGACGGGAATATACACGCCGGTGTACGGCGCCGTAAAATACAAAACCGCCAGCGCCAGAACGCCCAGCATTGCCGAGCCGATGAGCCTTTTGATTCCCCGCATACGCTCTCCCCCATTTTTATCCTGTCGGAAAAGCTTATGATGCAGGGGAATTTTTCATACCTTAAATGTCGAGCTTCTCTTTATCCGGCACGAAGTCTACCTTGCCGGTCGCAACGTAGGCGGAAGCCACGATAATCGGCAGCGGCGTGCCGATGGTCAATTCGCGCTTCGGACTGCGCTGTGTGATAAGGCCGTCGTACACAAAATCCTCGCCCTCGAACGCGTCGAGCGAAACAAAGCCCTCTACGCTGTTTTCGAGGCGCACAAACACACCGCGCATCGTCACACCGCTCACGGTGCCTTCAAAGTGCTCGCCGATGTGCTGACTCATATACTCTGCCATGTAGCAGTCCTCGGCGTCACGCTCGGCGATGAGCGCGCGAATTTCATTGCGGGAGGATTCCGTCGCAGAGGTCTCGCAGAACTGCGCGTAGCGGCGGCGCACCTCTTCTGCCGGCATGCCTTCCACAAATGCGGAAAGCACGCGGTGAATGGACGTATCCGGGTAACGGCGGATCGGCGAAGTGTAGTGGCTGTAATCGGAAAGCGCCAGGCCAAAGTGGCCGGTCTCCTCCGTCGAATATCTCGCTTTTTCCATCGTGCGCAGCAAACGCTGAGAAACAAGCGTCTCGCACGGCAGGCCGCGCACGCGGTCGAGGATCGCGGCGAAATCCTGCGTTTCGGGGTTCGGCTTTACGATCTCCTTGCACGGAACGCCCACGAGCTGCAACAGCGTCACAAGCTCCTCTACGCGCTTCGGGTCCGGGGTGCCGTGCACACGGTAGAGGAACGGCAATTTATGGTCGAGCGAGAATTTCGCCGCCGCAATGTTCGCCGTCACCATCATCTGCTCGATGAGCTGCTCCGCTTCGCCGGAAACGCGCGGCATGATGTCGATACAAATGCCGTTTTCATCAAGAATGAATTTCGATTCGCCGCTGTCCAGCTCCATGGTGCCGCGGGCTGCGGAGTTCGCCTTCAAAATATCGGCAAGCTCCTTCGCCGACATCAAGGACTCCATGACGGGCGCGTATTTGTTCAAAATCTCCTCCGATGCCGTGCCGTCCAGAATTTCGTTGACCTCGCTGTACACACCGCGCACCTTGGAATTGATGATCGTCTTTTTAAAATCGTATTTTGTGATGTGGCCCTCTTTGTCGAGCTCGATAAGCGCGGAGAAGGCCAGCTTGTCCGTGCCCGCGTTCAGGGAGCACGCGCCGTTTGAAAGCACTTCCGGCAGCATCGGAATCACGCGGTCGGCAAAATACACAGACGTGCCGCGGTTGATCGCCTCTTCATCGATGGCAGAGCCCTCTTTCACATAGTGGGAAACGTCCGCAATATGCACGCCCAGTGTGTAACCGAAGTCCGTGCGCTTCACGGAGATGGCGTCGTCGAGGTCCTTTGCATCCTTGCTGTCGATGGTGAAGATTGGCTCGCCGCGCAGGTCAAGGCGCTTTGCGTATTCTTCGTCGCTGATGGGCTCGTTGCCGATGCGCTCGGCTTCATCGAGCACTTCCTGCGGGAAAACATGCGGAATGCCGTACTGCTCTACAATGGCGTCGGCGCAGACACGCGCCGTGCGGCCGCTGCCGAAGACCTTCTTCACGCTTGCATATGCCCAGTCACCGCGGTAATCCTGCTCCAAAGATGCCATGACCTTGTCGCCGTTTTTCGCGCCGTTCAAATCGCGCTCGCGCATACGTAAATTATAGCGAATGGCATTGTCCGGGATGAACTCAATGCCCTCATCGGTGATACTCACCGTGCCGGTCGTCTGCGCGGGCTTGTGCTCTACGATGCGGCGCACACGGCCGGAGGGGCCGCGGTCGTCCTTGCGAATGTCGCCGACGATGATCTTGTCGCCGACGAGCGCCCCCTGCAAAGCGCTGCCGTGAATAAAAATGTCGTCACCGCCGCCATCGGGGCGCGCAAAGCCGAAGTTCTTCGAGAGCGAAACGAGCGTCGCTTCCACGTCTTCGCCGACCGGAATAAGCTTCGCGTTGTGCTCGCGATCAAGTAAAATCATGCGGCGGTCTTTTAAAGAACGCAGTGCATCGTAAAAAGCAAGCTTGTCGAGCACACCTGTCTTTTTCAAAAGCTGGCGTGCGCTCCAGTCGTGAATTTCCTCGCTGCGCATGGTCGCCAAAATCGTCTCTTCCATGCGGTTCAGGGGCGTATCGCGAATGTCGCGGCGGCGGTCGGAACGACCGTTTCTGCCCTGAAAGCCCTTGTTTCTGTCATTTCCCTTGTTATACTGTTTCATTATACCTATCCAATCTTCCACAATCACGCCCCGCCCGGTCCAAGGCGAAGCGGCGCCGAGTGCGCAAATTTCTTGTTTTGTTGATCTTTCTCGCCGAGCTACTGTTATGCACAGTGCCGAGACAAATAAATTTTTCCGAGCTCTGCGGAGCTCGACCAAAGGTTTCACCTTTGGAATCTGATAAACTTTCTGAAGAAAGTTTAATCAAAGACTTTTGCGTCCGCTTTCACGTCAGTTTTTGCTTACTTCAGTGCTTTCACTTCTTCTCTGTAAATATCACCGCGCACGGCAAAGCTCTTGTACATATCAAAGCCCGTTGCGGCGGGGCACAGAGATACCACATCGCCCGGCTCTGCACTTTCTCTTGCAAGGCGCACGGCATCTTTCATGTTGTTTGCGTGCAGAATCACCGGCGCGCCGTCCTTATAGTTTTCGGCACCGCGCACCGCAGCTTCGATCTTCCCCGCGGCCGGCGTTTTAAAGCCCTCAAGCGGTTTTTCGGGCGCGAGCAGCACGAGTGTCTTCACCTTGTCACAAATGACCTTGCCCAGCTCGTCAAACGGCACCTTTTTATCCGCACCGCCCGCAATCATAACGATCTTGAAATCATACAGCGAAAGCGTGCCGATCATTGCGCGGGACGGACTCGTTGCGATGGAGTCGTTATACCATCTCACGCCGTCCAGCTCGCGCACGAACTCCATGCGGTGCTCGACGCCGTTGAATTCTTTCGCGACAGTCCTGATAACCTCTTTCGAGACATCGCCCCACACGGCAGAAATCGCCGCAAGGTAGTTTTCGACGTTGTGCTTGCCGGGAATGCGAATGTCGCTTTCCCCCATAATATATTCGTCGCCGAAGTAGATTTTGCCGTCCGCGCTGCACCACGCGCCGTTCGTCTTCTCTCTGCGGGAGAACATGTACGTCATGCCGCGCGTGTCAGCGGCACAGGCCGCCGTCAGGGCGTTATCCGCGTTCAAAACCGTGCGGCCAAACGCATTCTGGTGCAAAAGTACGTTCTTCTTCGCGTTCACGTACTCGTCCATATCCTTGTGCACGTCGAGGTGGTTCGGCGACAGATTCGTGATGACCGCGACATTCGGGCTGCGGCGCATGGAGATGAGCTGGAAGCTCGAAAGCTCCACCACCGCCACATCCTCGGGCTTTACATCACGGATCTCCGGCAGAAGCGGGCGGCCGATGTTGCCGCCGAGGTGCACGGTCTTGCCCGCCGCTTTCAGCATTTCGGCAATGACGGACGTTGTGGTCGTCTTGCCGTCGCTGCCCGTCACGGCGTAAATTTTGCACGGACACAGGTCGAAAAAGACTTCCATTTCGCTCGTCACGGCAACACCGTTTGCACGGGCCTTTTGCAGCTCGGGCAGCAGATACGGCACGCCGGGCGCGCGGAACAGCATGTCTTCGTCGATACTTTCAAGGTAGTCTTCGCCGCAGATGAGCTTTGCGCCGAGCTTTTTCAGCGCTTCGCCGTCTTCGCCCAGCGCCGCTTCGCTGCGCTTATCGCGCACCGAAACGGCTGCACCGTGGGCTTTAAACTGCTCAATGAGCGGCAGATTGGAGCGTCCAACGCCGACAAACGTGATGCGCTTGCCGGAAAGAGACGCGTAAAATTCGTTTGCTGTCATAATTCGGAACTTTCTCCTTTATTTTAAAAAGGTGCGGTAATCCTCCAGATTCTTGCGGAGCAATTCGGGGGTGTTTAAGGTATACGGACATTTCTTCATGCACTGGCCGCAGTGCTTGCAGTTTTCAATCAGCTCCATTTTCGCCTGCCACTCGGGCGTCAGCCATGCGGCGGACGGAGCGCGGCGCAGCATAAGCGACATGCGCGCGCACTGATTGATCTCAATACCGGCGGGACATGGCATGCAGTAGCCGCAGCCGCGGCAGAAATCGCCCGCGAGGGACTCGTGCTCTTTTTCGATGAACGCCGCAAGCTCGTCCGTCATCACCGGCGGGTTATCATTGTAGGAAAGGAACTCGTCAAGCTCTTTCTCACGCTGTACACCCCAAATGGGCAACGTGTTCTCATACTGCGCAAGGTACGCATACGCCGCATCGCTGCGCGTGATGAGACCGCCGGAAAGCGCCTTCATGCAGATGAAGCCGACGTTTCTCTCCTTACATAGGTTCACGAGCTCAATGTCCTTTTCGCTCGCAAGGTAGCAGAACGGGAACTGCAGCGTTTCATACAAGCCGGATTCCACGGCTTCGCGCGCCACATGCAGGCGATGATTCGTGATGCCGATGTGACGGATCTTGCCCTGCGCTTTCGCTTCCAGCATCGCCTCATAAAGGCCTGTACCGTCGCCGGGCTTCGGGCAGAAGGACGGCGTGTGGAACTGGTAAATATCCACGTGGTCGGTCTTCAGCATAGAAAGGCTCGTCTCGAGGTCTTTCCAAAAGCCTTTAACGGTTGTCGAGGCCGTTTTCGTCGCGATGATGATGTCGTCGCGCACATCGGCAAGTGCCTGACCAATCTTATATTCGCTATCCGAATACGCGCGTGCAGTGTCGAAAAAGCGGATGCCGTTATCGTATGCTTTGCGCAGCAGCTTGCCCGCTTCTTCAACGGAAATGCGCTGAATGGGCAGCGCGCCGAAGCCGTTGCGATTGACCGTGATGCCGGTATTGCCGAGTGTCACTGTTTTCATAGTTTTCCCGTCCTTTCAAAATATACATACCCGAAAATTTCCTTTGGGCTTTATTCCGTGTCCGCCGTCATTTCCTGATAGCTTTTATATAAGTCAAAGTAAATGCCCTTTTTCTTCATAAGCTCCTGATGCGTACCGGCTTCTTCAATGCCCTTATCCGTCAGCACCAGAATTTTCGTCGCGTTCTTGATGGTCGTCAAACGGTGCGCAATCGTGAACGTCGTTCTGCCCTTCGCAAGCTTTTCAAGCGACGCCTGCACGATACGCTCGCTTTCGTTATCGAGCGCACTCGTCGCTTCGTCTAAAATCAAAATCGGCGGGTTCTTTAAAAACGCACGCGCAATGGAAATGCGTTGCTTCTGGCCGCCGGAAAGCTTCACGCCGCGCTCGCCGACGTATGTATCGTAGCCGTTTGAAAGCCCCTCGATAAATTCATGCGCGCCCGCCATTTTGGAGGCCGTAATGACTTCTTCTTTCGACGCGCCCGGCTTGCCGTACTGAATGTTCTCAAACACCGAGCCGGAGAACAGGTACACGTCCTGCTGCACAAAGCCGATGCGGTCGCGCAGGGATTTCAGCGTCACCGTACGGATATCCTTGCCGTCGATGCGGATGGTGCCGGCAGTCGTATCGTAAAAACGCGGAATGAGGTTGCACAGCGTCGTTTTACCGCCGCCCGAGGGGCCGACAAGCGCGATGTTCTCGCCCGCCTTTACGTCGAGGTCGATATCAGAAAGCACCTCGGTGCCGTCGTCGTTATACTTGAAGCTTACGTGGTCGAACGTCACGTCGCCCTTGACAATGCCGATATCTTTGGCGTCCGGCGCGTCGCTGATCTCGATGGGCGCGTCCATAACCTGAAAGAAGCGCTCCACGCCGCTCATGCCGCTTTGGAACTGCTCCGTAAACTGCACGATGCGGTGAATGGAATTGATGAGCGTTGTGATATACAAAAGGTACGCCACAAGCTGCGAGGGGTCGATGGCGCCGTTCATCATGAAGATGGCGCCCGCAATGACGACCACGATATACATGAGACCATCAAAGAATTTATTGGAGGCTTCAAAGCCGCCCATGTACATGTAGCGCAGGCGCTTGATGTTATAAAAGCGCTGGTTGCCCTCTTCAAACTTCTTTTCTTCAAGCGGCTCGTTCGCGAAGGATTTCACCACGCGCACGCCAAGCAGGCTGTCTTCCACTTGCGCGTTGATCTCGCCGAGCTGTTGGCGCTGGCTGCGGAACTGCGCCTGCATTCTCTTATTGAAGAACATGGCGGCCGCCAGCATAAACGGCAGCACCGCAAAGATAATCAGCGTCAGCGGCACACTCATCGTGCACAAAATCACAAATGCGCCGATGATCTTAATGCCCGCAATGAAAAATTCCTCCGGACAGTGATGCGCAAACTCCGTGATGTCAAACAGGTCAGTCGTGATGCGGGACATGAGCTGACCGATCTTCGTGTTGTCAAAATACGAGAACGAGAGCTTCTGCAGGTGTGCGAACATGTCACGGCGCATGTCGGTCTCGATCTTTGTGCCCATGATGTGGCCGATAGACGCCATGAAGAACGTCGCGCCCACGTCGACGAGCTTTAAGAAAATGTACAGCCCTCCGATGCGCAGAATATAACTGAGCGTCAAAGATGCCAGGTCATTGATGCCGCGGTCCGTGATCTGCTGCACGATGATTGGCAGCGCCAGCTCGCATACGGTCGTCAGCGCCGCGCAGAACAGGTCGAAAATGAGAATCCACAGATACTTTTTAAAGTACGGCGCAAAACGGCGTATAAGGCCCTTTTTGCCCTTATTTGTCACAGTTGCTTCCACAATACCCATCCTTTCTTTCGTCGGCGCAAAATCGTTTTCCGCACCGCGAAATTCCCCAAAAACTTATAATTTTATTTTATCACAGGCACATGGCCTTTACAAGACAGGAAGTTACTTCAAATGCAGTTTATCCGCCAGTTTTTCACCCTTCGGCAGCTGCACGATCTCCTCGCGCGTGATGGCTTTGGTAAACACCGCCGCCACGAGGTAAACGAGGATTGCGAGCAGAATAACCGGAATGACCGCGAACTTCTCACTCATAAAGCGCGTGAGCAGCAGATATACGGGGTACGAGACCGCGCCCATAATGACAGAAGCAAGGAGCGGACGAATGCCCATGCGCACCACGCTCGGAATTTCCGGCAGCATACGGTGCAGCGCGATAAGATTCAGAATAATCATAACAAGATACGAAACGAACGTACCGACAGCAGAGCCCATGGCGTTGATCTCCGGGATACCGCACAGCACATACACAACGCCGATGCGTACCACCGTACCGACAATCATGTTGATGACCGGCACGTATACCTTGCCGACCGCCTGAATCATCGCATTCGTAGTGTAAAGTAAGCTCGCCGTGATGACCGCCGGCGCCATAACGGCGAGCAGCGGCGCGGTATTTGCCGCAAACTCCGGGCGGCTGTAAAGCAACAGGGAGCAAATGGGTTTTGCAAAAATGCACAAACCCGCGGCAGACGGGATGGCTACCATGAGCGTCATGCGCAGGGAGAGCGTGGAAATACGGTTGATTTCGCGCTTTTCTTTTTTTGCGATCGCACCGGAAAGCATCGGCAGCACGATGGTAGAGATGGGCACGATGACGGCGTTCGGCAGGTCGAAATACTTGCGCGCCGTGCCGAGCCAGCCCTTCATAGCGATGGCAGAGTTCGCGTCCACACCGGCAGCGCCCTGCAAACGATACATCATCACGGAGGAATCCACAATGTCGAGCGCGCTCAAAAACGCAGAGCCGATGATGACCGGCACCGCAAAGGTCAGGATAGATTTCAAAATTTCACCAACACTCGAAACCTTCGGCTCAAAAGGTGAATAGCGCGTATTGCGCGATTTGCGGAAGTAATACAGAAGAATGTACAAAACCGCGAAGAACGAGCCGATGGAAACACCGAGGATCGCGCCTGCCGCGCCAAGCTCCGGCAAGCCGGTGGTCTTCAGGAAATACAGTGCCAGCGCAATACCGACGAACAGTTTAATGAGCGACTCCAAGACCTGCGAGACCGCCGTCGGCGTCATGTTGGAACGCCCTTGGAAATAGCCGCGCAAACACGACGAAAGGGACATGAAAAAGCACATCGGTGCCAAGGCTGCAATGGCGTACATGGAGCGGTCATTTTGGTTCATGAGCATCGCGAACTGACGGGAAAACACTGCCATGACGATGCAGCCGACAAGACCGATGCCGGAGAACAGTGTGAATGCCACGCGGAAAATTTTATCCGCTTCGCGCTTGCGGTTCTGTGCATACGCCACGCTGACAAGGCGCGAAATGGCGACCGGTGTGCCGGAAGATGCCAAAACACTGAAAAATACAAAAATGTCATACGCCGTGTTGAAATGCCCCATGCCCTCATCATCGAGGAAATTCGCAAGTGGAATGGAGAAAAATATATTGATGAATTTGACGATAAACGTCGCTGCCGTCAAAATTGCGGTACCCTTTAAAAAGCTCTGTCCTTTCTGTTCCGTCTTCTGAGACAAATTGAAATCACTCCCATATCAAAATCGTAAATTGCCGCATTGAAACGCATTTAGGAAGCCTGAACAGCACGCAAAATACGTACAAAATAGTATACCATACTTTCCCCCTGTTTCGCAAGGAAACGGGCTTAAAATGTGCGCGATGAAAGCAAAGATCCCCTGTGCAAAACGCACAGAGGATCCAAAATCACCCGATCAGCATTCTGCCCTCCGGCAGAACGGAACCGCTTTTCTTTTTGCGCATTAAAATCGCCACACCGAATGAGACAGGGCCTACGCGGCCGATGAACATCGTCAGCGTCAGGGCAAGCTTTGCAAGCGGATGCAGCGTCGGGGTCAGGCTTGCGCTGAGGCCGACCGTCGCAAAGGCGGAAACGGCTTCGATCATCGCATCCAATATGGAAACACCGTGGTGCAGCGCTAAAATGAGACTCACGTTCAAAACGGAGACCACAAGGGCGAACGCCACGACCGTAAGGGACTTGTACACCATACCGGGGTCAAAACGGTGGCGTAGGAACGTAGTGGTGTCTTCGCCGCAAAGAGTGGATTTCACCGCCGCAAACAGCACCACAAGCGTCGTCACCTTAATGCCGCCCGCCGTGGAGCCCGGGCAGCCGCCGATGAACATCAAGAACGACGTGAGGAGCTTTGCACCATCCGTTTCCTGCTTAATGCTGACGGAAGCAAAGCCCGCCGTGCGCGTGTTGACCGACTGAAAAAACGCCGCGTTCAGCTTTTCAAAGAAGTTCAAATCACGGTATGTATTGTTGTACTCAAGGATAAACAGCATCACCGTACCGAAAACCAGAAGCGTCAAAGATGCACGCAGGCAGACCTGCGCGTGAAAGCTCAGCTTTTCCACGTGCTGCCGATGCAGGCGCGTCGAGATTTTCTTGCGGTAAATATCCTGAAACACCACAAAGCCCGTGGAGCCGATGATGATAAGCATTGCAATCGTCAGTGTGACGAGCGGGTCGCTGTTAAAGGCCGATAAACTCGAATTGCCGGGGATGAAGCTTAAAATATCGAAGCCGGCGTTGCAGAACGCCGAGACGGAGACGAACACCGAGGCCCATACGCCGAGCCCGCCATAGAGCGGCACGAAGCGAGCCATGAGCAGAAGCGCGCCGAGAGCTTCCACCGCAAACGTAAACGCAACCACGATGCGCAGCAGCGAGATGACATCCAAATTGCTGCCGCCGGCGCTTTCGCGGGCGAGTACAAGGTGGCGAATGCCGATGCGGCGGCGGACGAGCAGCGTGAGACCCGTTGCAAACGCGGCAAGGCCGAGGCCGCCGCACTGAATGAGCACAAGCAGAACGCCCTGCCCGAAATACGACCAGTGTATAAACGTATCATACACGGAAAGGCCCGTGACACACGCAGCGGAGGTCGCCGTGAAAAGCGCGTCCACAGGGTTTGTGAACCGCCCGCTTTTCGCCGAGATCGGCAGCGTGAGCAACACGGTGCCGATAAAAATAAGGATCACAAAGCTGACGACGAACATGCGCGTGGGTGACGTACGCTTTACTATTTTTTGTAATCTGCTCGTTTTCATAAACTCCGACCGACTTTCTCCGGGCGCGCCCGGAACAGATTTATGCCAACATGAGTTCGCTGATCTTTGTGCGGCGCAGCGCCATCATCAGCGGCACGCCGAGCACATAGCAGACGATGAGCTCGCCGATGCCGACCGAAACGGCACCCGCGATGAAGCCTGCAAGGGAGAGATTGCCGAAAGCAAACGTGCCGTTATCCGCAAGGCAAGCCACTTCAAAGCCGACGATGAGGGCGTTGAAAATGACCGGCGGCAGCGGCGCCAAAACCGGAATCTCCTTCCAGCGAATGTTGCGTACAAGGTAAGAAAAAATGCCCGCGAGCAGCGTTGCAAGCGTGCCGAACACCCAGTCTACGACGCCGAGCGGACTTGCAAGGTTCGAGATGAGGCAGCCGACGGCAAGCCCGGGGATGGCGGCCGGCGTAAAGGCCGGGAGCACCGTTAAGGCTTCCGAAAAGCGGAACTGCACCGCGCCAAACGCCAGATTCATGGCGGCAGCGGCATAAGTGAGGACAGCATACAGCGCCGCAATCACGGCGCTGAGCGCCAGAAAGCGGACTTTTGAGGTTTTCTTATTCATTTCAGCATTCCTTTCCGCGGTCCGGGAGCCGCCCCGGCCGCGCTAGTTTTGTTTAAGGTCAGGATGTCACGACTGACCGTGCTGCACAAATGGGCGTACAGCAACAGGATATAGCATAAGCAATTTAGGACGAAAAGTCAAGCGTTTCGGGGATATTCTACCGATTATTGGAAAATGGCGGATTTGTAATCGAAATTTTGTTCTTTTTGAGCATGGACAGGCGGTTTTCATGGACATTGTTGATTACATAAACGAAGTTGACCGCAGTAATCGGTGAACAGGAAGCCGCTTACCATGTGACGCTTTAAAAGCGGGACTTTCAGATTCGCTGTGTGTTTTATGCTCGTCCCCTCTTTTACGCCGCGGCTTGCTTCATTTATACCACATCACGGGGGATTACAACGAAAATATACACTTTTGTGGGTTATCACAGAAGCGGGATGGTTTCTATATGCAAAAAGCCCCTGTCCGCAGTGAAACGCGGGTAGGAGCTTTGTTTTGCTGAATTTACTTTAAATTACTCTTTGGAGATGTCGGTGCCGAAGTATTTTTCGGAGAGAGCGGTAAGGGTGCCGTCCTCACTCATTTCCTTCAGCGCGTCGTTAACGGCTGCGAGCAGCGTTGCGGTGTCATCGCCCTTGCGGATCGGAATGGCAACCTTTTCGACTTCATCGGAGAACGTTGCAATCTTGATGTTCGCTTCCGGGTGCTCCTTTACGTAGTCTGCGAATACGACTTCTGCGTTCAGCGTGGCATCGATACGGCCGGAGAGCAGAAGCTCGATGGTCTGGTTGAGGTCGTCCACGCCCGTAACCGTTGCGCCGTGGGCTTCTGCCTGCGTTGCATAGGTGCTGGAAATGGTGTTGGCGGTCGTTTTGCCCTCGAGATCTTCCATAGAGTTGATCTCATCGTAATCGCCGCGCACGATAACAGCGGTGCGGTTATATGCATACGGGGTGGAGAAGTTGTACTTTTCCGCGCGCTCTTCCGTGACGCCTACGCCGTTGACCATGATGTCATAACGGCCGTCATCAAGACCGGCAAGCAGGCCGTCCCACTCGCCCTCGACAAAGTTGACCTCTACGCCGAGCTTTTCTGCGATGTTCTGCGCAACTTCTACGTCATAGCCGACAAGGTTATCCTCGGTATCGTGGTATGTCCACGGCGCCCAAGTGCCTTCCATCGCGACCGTGATGGTGCCCTTTTCCTTGATCTGCGCGAGCAGGTCGTTTTCTTCCGCTGCGGAAGACTCGCTTTCTGCTTCGCTCGATGCAGAGGAAGCATCGCTGCTTGCCGCACCGGACGTTGTGCCGCCCGAGGAGCAACCTGTAAGCACGACTGCCGTGAGCATCAGCACAGCCATAAGTAAAGAAAGTGTTCTTTTCATGTTCTCTTACTCCTTTGCTTAAGTAGGATAAATATGGATAACGGACTGACAAAAATCAATCCATGTCTCCCTGAATGGTGCGCAGGAACGCTTTTGTGCGTTCCTCCTTCGGGTTCTCGAAAAATTCTTTCGAGGAGCCTTGCTCGACGATAACGCCGTCTTCCATGAAGATGACCTTGTTTGAGACCGTGCGGGCAAAGCCCATTTCATGTGTGACGACGAGCATCGTCATGCCCTCATTCGCGAGGTCGCGCATGACGGAAAGCACTTCGCCGGTGAGCTCCGGGTCAAGCGCACTCGTCGGCTCGTCGAAGAAGATAATCTCCGGGTTTGTCGCAATGGCGCGGGCAATGGCAACGCGCTGCTGCTGGCCGCCGGAAAGCTGCGAGGGGTAATAATCGTAACGGTCGGAAAGGCCGACCTTGTCGAGCGCTTTTTTGCCGATCTCAATGGCTTCCGCCTTGTGCATTTTGCGGGCGACGATGAGACCCTCTGTGACGTTCTGCAGCGCTGTTTTGTTCAAAAACAGGTTGTAGTTTTGGAACACGAACGCCGTTTTGCGGCGCAGGCGCGCAATCTCTTTTTTGGTGATCTTATCGAATTCGAATTTTTCGTTATCAAAAATCAAGGTGCCGCTGTCGGCTTTTTCGAGGAAGTTTATGCAGCGCAGGAGGGTGGTTTTACCGGAGCCGGACGGTCCGATGATGGCAACCACATCGCCCTGCTCCACGTCGAGATCGACGCCGCGCAGCACATGCAGCTCGCCGAAAGATTTTTTAATGTCCAGAATTTGCAGCATAACTCAGCCCTCCTTGTGTCCGTAAGACGCGAGCTTCTTTTCGCCAAAGCGCTGCACCCAAGTGAGCACCGTGGAGAAAATGAGGTATATAAGGCCGACCTCAAGGTATAAAAGCAGCGGCTCATACGTGCGCGCCACGATGCGCTGTGTGACCATGAACATTTCCGTTACGGTGATGTTCGCCGCAAGGGAGGTGTCCTTGACCATGGAGATGAGCGAGTTGGAAAGCGGCGGGAACGCCGTGCGCATGGCCTGCGGCAGCACGATGCGGAAAATGGTCTGGAGGTAGGTAAGCCCCACGCACTGACCGGCTTCAAGCTGACCCTTCGGCACGGATTCAAGCGCAGCGCGGATGGTCTCGGCACAATACGCGCCCTCATTTAGGGAGAACACGATAACTGCCGCCGGAAACGGATCGAGCAAAATGCCGATGCGGGAAAGGCCGAAGAACACAACAAACAACTGCACAAGCAGCGGTGTGCCGCGGAAGATCCAAATGTAAAACCGCGCAATCTGCTTTAAAACCTTCACGTTTGCGAACTGCACCAGCGCCATAATGACCGCGATAATGAGTGCAAAGGTGAACGAAATGACAGTAAGCGGAATGGTGACCGTCAGGCCGGGGATGAGAATTTTCGGAAAGGAGTCTATAAAGAGCTCCCATAAACGTCCGCTGAACATAGCTTTTGTTCTTCCCTCTTTCTGAAAACGAATATCAATACAAATATACGCCCTGTACTTTACTTGAAGTTTAGTATACCCGTGATGGGTTAAAATGTCAAATACTTATAATGGATTGAACCACATGCTTTTCGGGCATAGTATACCTTTTTCGTATGGTTTCAAATGCAACTGAAAAATATTGAAAGTTTTTGATCGACCTTTTTTCAAAAAGGTCGTGGGGTCTTGGGGCAAAGCCCTGAGTCGAGCTCCGCAGAGCTCGAAATCCTTTTGCCTAACAGAAGATCAGGAAAATAGCAAAACCGTCCAGTGGACGGTTTTGCGCAAGAAACCCTATCAAGTGGGTTCTTGAACGGCGAGGAAAGCGAGCCGTTAGAAAAAGTTTTACACATGCAAAAAGGGACAGCACAGCGCTGTCCCTTTTCGAGTATTCAACTTTTGAATTTAAATCGGTTTAAAACTCACACCGTGTAAAAACGGAACCACTTTAAGGACGTCTGCTTTGTGAAGACGATGCGCAGCTCGATGAGTCCGGCTTCGGCGGTGACATCGCACGTAAACGATGTGAACTTTGTGAGGCTTCCGGTGCCTGTGCCGCCCGCTTTGCCGAGAACTTTTCCGGTCTTGTTATCCGCAAGGAGGATCTCCACATCGCCGGAGGGCGCGCTCATGGCGCACTCGAACGCGTTGCAGCCGGTGAGATCCACGTTCTTATATACGAGGAAGCTGCGGAAATCCTTCGCTTCCACATACGTTTCGCCGTCGCGCTTATCCGTGAGGAACGTGACGCCGCTGTAATCATCGGCATCGATGGCTTCCTGCTTGAAGAAGCCCGGTCGACCCGAGAACGCTTCGCCTGCAATCTCCACGTCGGCGGTAAGGCGAATGTCGTCGCTCGCCGCGCCGACTTCCATTTTATACACGCCGCTTTCGACCGTGTAGATCTTTCTGCCGTTGCACCAAACGGCAAGGTCGTCGATCTTGAAGTTCAGCGTAACGGTGACGGTCTCGCCCGCCTTGATGTGCACGCGCTTGAAAGCTTTGAGTGCATGGATGGGACGCACACGCAGGGAGCCCGGCAGGCTCATGTAAAGCTGCACCACTTCGTCGCCGTCAAGAGCGCCGGTGTTCTGCACGTTTACAGTCGCGATGACTTCGCCGTTTTCCTGCTTAACGGTCAGATTGCTGTATGCAAAAGTCGTATAGCTGAGGCCGTAGCCGAACGCGTAGAGCGGCTTGCCCTTAAAATAGAGGTACGTCACATGGTTTTTCGCGATGTCGTAATCGTCAAGCGCGGGGAGATCACGAACAGAACGATACCACGTGGTCGGGGTGCGGCCGGCGGGATTGTTTTCGCCGAAGACGGTCGCAGCAGCAACATGGCCGAGGCACGGGCCGAGGTGCGTGGAGCACAGCACGGCTTTGGCGGTGTCCTTCTCCTTGTTGATGGCGAACGGATAGCCCGTGACGAGGTACAGTAAGGTACTCTCGTTTGCGGCCGCTGCGGCGTTCAGGAGCGCGGTCTGGGCTTTCGGCAGGCGGATATCCGGACGGTCATACTCCTCGCGCGCGTTGATGAGCGGCTGGTTACCCGCGCAGACGATGACGTGGTCGGCGCGTTGCGCGAGCTCTGCTACGCGCTCTGCGCCGGAGGAGACGACTTCCAGTGTAAACTGCTTGCAGGGGCAGTCACCGGAGCCGGCCTTTGCAACGAGCTTATTTTCGTCGTTTACGGCCACAGCGCGGTGCTGCCAGGTATCGAGGTACAAAACGCCGTCTTCTTCCTTGGCATACAGCAGTTCTTTCACGAACCAGCCGAATACCACGTCTGCCGTGCAGTTCATGCCGGGGTCGATGGTGACGGCGTTTTCGTCCTGCGGGGTCTCGTCGAAGAAATTTTTGTCCTCGGTGAGGTACTTGCCGGTGCGCACGCTGCGCAGCGTCCATGCGCCGAAGTCCCAATCCGCGCGCTCAAAGAGGTCGGCGGTGTTCTCGTCGGCATCGGCATACACCGCGCCGTTTTCGGCAATACGCAGGTACTTGCCGGTTTTTTCGGAGCGGATACGCACGCGATCAAAGCCTTCATCGAACAGTACGCGGTCTTCGCCGAGCTTTTCTCTGAAGCCCTTGACAACCGGCGTTTGGTTCGGTGCATAGCCGCAGTACCAGCAGGTGTAGTTTTCATTTGCGAGCGGGCCCACGACCGCGACGGTGCACTTGCCGTCGTCGGTTAAAGGCAGCATACCACGGTTTTCAAGCAGGATGACGGACTCCTTTGCCGCTTTTACGGCGAGCGCCTTGTGCGCGGGGCTTGCGAGCTTTGCGGGGTCAATGTGCGCATAGGGGTGGTCTTCATCGAAATCGCCGAGCTTAAAGCGCAGCAATAACGTGGAATACACGGCTTTATCGAGGTTTTCTTCGGTGAGGTAGCCTTTTTCGAGCGCTTCGCGCACGGCAGGGTCAACCATGGAGCGGCTGTCGAGCATCATATCCGCGCCGACGCCGAGGATGTCGCCCATAGACTGCGCGTGGTTTTCATACGTGCGGTGCGCGGCGACGTTCTGGCCGAAATCGCCGCCGTCGCTGACAGCGAACGTCATGCCCCACTCTTTTTTACAGATTTCCGAAACGTCCGGGTTGTTGACGCCCTCTACGCCGTTGATGCAGTTGTACGCCGTCATAAGGCCCGGCGCGCGGCCTTCGCGCACGGCGGGCTCAAACGCTTTTAAGTAATACTCGTGCTTTAAGCGCGGGGTGATGTTCGCGTTCGTCGTCTGGCGCTCGTTTTCGTAGTTGTTGGCGTAGAAATGCTTGAGCAAAGGCGCGGTCTTCAAATATTTCTCGTCCTTGCCCGTAAGGCCGCGGCAGTATGCGGCGCTCATTTTACCTGTAAGGCACGGGTCTTCGCCATAGGCTTCTTCGTTTCTGCCCCAGCGCGGGTCGCGCTCCATATCGATAGTGGGTCCGAAAAGCTCCAGAGAGGACGGTCTTTCTTCCATATCGTGCGTGATGCGCGTTTCGTCGCCTGCCATGTCTCCAAGCTGCTCCATGAGGGCATCGTCGAACATGGCCGCCATGCCCCACGGCTGCGGCAGAATGGTGGTCTCGCGCTTCTGGTCGCGGTTTACGACGCCGCGCGCAATCTCGGTGCCGATGTGCGTCTTTTTAATGCCGAGGCGCGGAATATCATCGAGCTGCGACGTGATCATGCCGACCTTTTCTTCGCGCGTTAAGCGGGAGAGCAGGTCTTTTGCGCGCTCTTCAAACGGAAGGGTGTTATCTTGAAAACGGTATTTCATGCGAAACTCCTTTCAAAACTCGTTATTTTATCGAAAGCATGCCGCACAAAGCGGGGCTCTATGCGGCAGCATTTCAGTACGTATCAGAACCAGGAATCCGTATAGCTGGCTTTTTTCGTTTCTTCGCTCGGGGCGGGTGCGGCAACGTGCAGCACAGGCGTTTCCGTGCAGTTTTCCACACGGAGCGTCTTCGGCTCGTTCGGGTAGAGCGTAACGTAGTTATCATCGTAATGCACGCGGTCGTCACTCGTCATAAGGTACGCAAACGGCGTGTACACGCTCGCGCGGATCGTCACGAGCAGATCGTTGCCGTCCTGCTCCACCTTTTCAATCTTTGCGTCGCTTTCCGGGAAGACGTAATCACGGTAATACGCACGCAGGCTGCCGGCGGTGTCGAAGCCCTCGGCGCTTGCAAAGAAGAAGCCGTGCTTCAAATCATTGCAGACAGAAATGTGGAACTGCTGCATGGAGTGCGGAGCGACCTTGAGCGTCTTTGTGCAGAGACTGTCGGTCTCGCCGGTGAAGGTCATATAGCCGCAGTGAATATCCGCCGTGAACGCTTCGGGCGTTTCGTTGATGACGGTCACTTCTGCGCCGCCCTCACACGCGCGGATGATGAGCTTTTTCGTTGCAAACGCGCGCTTTAAGAAATAGAACGAGATCTTTCTCGTCAGGTAATAATCGATGATCGTCCAGCCTGTCTCCGGCCAGCAATCGTTGTACATCCAGATGAGGTCGCCTGCGCCGTACGGCTTGCGGCGCATGGCTTCGGCAAGCTCGGCGTACAGAAGGCCCTGCATGATGCCGCTGTACAGCAGATAGCCGTGTTCATCGAGGGTTTTGAACTCCGTCAAATGGCGGTCAATCGCGCCGTCGATGTTGCTGCGCTTGCGGTCAAACTCGCCGTGGTGCTTCCAGATGGGGTTATCGAAGCGCATTTCGGTGCCGTCGAGGTAACGGCGAACGGTGCTTTCCATCTGTGCGCCGAAGAAGCCGTATTCACTGGAGAAGCGCGCCGGGATGCGGTCGAACGCCTCAAGCTCATAGACAAACTTGAACTTCGTTTTCGGGTGACGGCCGAAGAACGACCATGCATGTACGTCGCCCTGTTCGCTCTCGTTGGCGCGGTCGCCGAAGTACGGCGAGGACGGCATATACGGAATGAGCGGGCTGTTGCGGTGCACGGCACGCGGCTGAATATAGTTGAATATTTTCTCGCCGTAGAAGCGCTCCGGCTTGATGGGCGCCGGGAACCAATCGGTGTAGGATTCCGCAATCTCGTTGTTGCCCGTCCAGATGGCCATGCAGGGATAATGTGCAAGGCGCTTTGTCTGGTACTCGGCTTCGCGCTCCGCCTCAAAGAGGAAATCGTTTTTGTGGTCGGGGTAGAACGCGCAGGCGTACATAAAGTCGTGCATCAGCAAAATGCCGTACTCCGAACAATATTCATAGAAGCAGTCCGGCTCATACGTGCCGCCGCCCCACATGCGGAACATGGTGAAGTGCGCCGCCGCGCCCTCGCGCACGAGGGTTTCGTAGCTTTCCTTCTGGGTGCGCAGATAAAGGGAATCCGTCGGCACCCAGTTGCCGCCCTTGCAGAAGATGCGCACGCCGTTCACCTTAAAGAAGAAGTTGCGGCTGCCGTCTTCAAGCTTAGAGGTATCGAGCTCCAAGGTACGGATGCCGATCTTCTTCGGCTGCATCTCGTGCAGGATGCCCTTTGTGACACAGCAGGCTTTAAAGGTATAGAGGTTCTGCGCACCGTAGCCGTTCGGCCACCAGAGCTTCGCGTTTTTGATTGTGACGCGTTCCTCGGTGAAGTTCACGCCGCCGACGAGCATGAGCGTCTTTTTGCCGGTATAAACGGTTTTGCCCTCAAATTCAAGCGTATAGGTAAGCTCGCACTCGGCGCTTGAGACCATGTCGGATTTTTCGATTTCGAAGTAGAACTCCACTTCGGCGTCATCGCCGTCGAGCTTTAACGTATCGACGCGGGACGCGATGACCTGCGCACCGCTGAACGCTTCAATCTCGATGGAACGGCCGATGCCGCAGGTGGGCACGGGCTGGCACCAGTCCCAGCCGTAGGTAAACTGCGGCTTGCGGGTGTAGACACGCTGGTCACAGATGGCGTTTTCACTTGCGCAGTAGAACGAAACGGCGTCGCGCGGATAGTGCAGCTCCATGCCGGAGGTGAGGCGAATGACGAGCTGGTTTTTGCCGACGTGTAAAAAGCGCTTGATGTCTTCGCTGAACGCGCAGAACGCGTTTTCGTGGTGCGCGGCGGGCATGCCGTTTACGATGATATCCGCATTGAAATCGAGCATTTCAATGTTGAGGCGCACGATGTCTTCGTTCAGCATCTCCTCTGTGACGTCAAAATCGCGGACGAGCCACCAGGAAAGATCCTTGATCCACTGGTTTTTCTTTGTGTTTTCCTTCAAAAAAGGTTCTTCTACGATGCCGTTTTCGATGAGGGCGGTGGTGACGTCGCCCGGCACGGTCATGGGGATAAAGCCGTATTTAGAAGGGAACGCATGATTCGATTTATCCGTCATCACGTGAAAATGCGGGTTCGGATCTTTTAAGAACGCTGCCTGTTCCTCTTCGGAAAGGTCTTCAAACTTTAAGAACGCCGGCAGCGTTGCGCGCACGGGGGCTGCGTCCATTTTACGCAGTACTTCGTTATAGCGCTCTGCCGTAACGTCCATAAATTCGCCGCGCAGCTTCCACGCGCCGGCAAGAGACAGTTTGCTCATTTTTTTACAACTCCTTCGGGGGATTTGCATAGGCGTATATTTGCCTTTCTTTGCATTGTAGCCGATGCAAAGCGAGAATTCAATAGCTTTTTGCAAATTTCATATAGAGAAAAAAACACACATTTTCTTGCAAACATGCACAGTTTTTTCGCGGTTTATTTTTGCATAAGAAACAAAATGGGAGAAGCCCGAAAGCTTCCCCCATCTGTATACATTTTAATCGAGATCAGATCAATCGATTACGCTTCGCCGTGAGCAGCGAGGTACTCTTCCATCTGAGCGCTGAGCGTTGCATAGTCCTCGTTTGCTTCAGCAAGAACGTCCTCGAGGCCGAGGCTGTTCAGCGTTGCAACATAGTTGTCCCAATCGTCGATGGATTCCTGACCGGCGATGACACCCCAGAGGTACTGATCCTTCTCAGCCTCGATGTCAGCGCTGCACTCGGTCCAGGACTCGAAGGAAGCCGGATCCTTCCACTCAACGAGGTGAGCAGCAGCATAGCGGCTGTTTTCGCCGGACTTGTTGAACAGAGCGGTAGTCTCCGGAGTATTGGAGATGTTGCACTCGTCCTTACGGTTCATGAGGTTATCGAACAGCTTGAGGCCGATATTCTTAGAGGTGTTCTCCTCGGAGTCCGGGCCAACGATAGCGACATACTGGCCGTTCTCGTCGTACTTGTAATCGGTGCCTTCGATACCGAAGCGGCGTGCGATGTAGTTATCGGAATCACACATGTCGTCCCAAGTTGCATACAGTCTTTCCGGATCGGAAGCTGTGTTGGTGATTGCGAAATATGCCCAAGCAGCGCTTGTAGCCGGGTCTTCCTGCGGGTTGCCGTTGGAGCCCTTGACCATGTCGATCGGTACCCACTTAGCATCCGGGTTGGAAGCATAGAAGGACATCATCGGAGCAGAGTCCGGGTTGTTCCATGCGCACCAGCTGTACGTTACGCCGAAGCCGCCGTTTGCCATCTGCTCGTCACGGTCGGTATCCTGCGTGATGTTCGGGGTGATGTAGCCCTTTGCATACAGATCAGCAACGTCGCTAACCCAGTTCTTGGTGCCCTCGTTAGCCGGGCCGTAGGTGACAACGCCGTCGTCATCTACGCAGAAACGGCTGTAATGGGTCTGGTCATAGGACTGGATCCACGGCCAGAAGGAACGGAAGTCGTAACCGTCGCCGCCGAGGCCGTAGGTGTCGTTCTGACCGTTGCCATCCGGATCATCCTCCGTGAAAGCGCGGAGCACTTCGTTGAGCTCTTCGATCGTGGTCGGAGCCTTAAGATTCAGGTTATCGAGCCAATCCTGGCGGATCCAGAGGTTCTCGCAGGACGGTTCAGCAACGTCGCCCGGGATTCTGTAAATAGAGCCGTCGGCCTCAGATGCATAGAAGAGGGTCTTCGGGTCCATCTTGTTGTAGTAGTCGCGGATAACGGTGTACTTATCCATGTAAGCGGAGACATCGTCCAACAGACCTGCCTTCACCCACTTGTTGTACTCGGTATCCATGGTCCACCACCACATGATGTTCGGCATGTCGTTGGATGCCATCAGCAGGGAGATCTGGGACTGGCCGTCAGCCCAACCCGGGAGAACAACGAGATTGAACTTAACGTTGTACTTTTCTTCAAGTTCCTTCTGAACGCGGCTGTCAGCTGCGGTGAAGCCGGTCATAACTGCAACGGAAACGTCCATCGTTTCGCTCTGGTTCAGAACGTCGATCTTGTCGCCGGTCGCAGCTGCGCTGCTGTCGGTAGAAGCAGTGCTGCTGTCGGTAGAAGCTGTGCTGCTCTCGGTGGAAGCCGTAGAGCTTGCGGAAGAATTGCCGTTGCTGCCGCACGCTGCAAATACGCTTACGCTCAGTGCAAGTGCCAGAACAACGGATGCGATTTTCTTCATGTTCATGACTAAAATCCTTTCTTTGGAAATAATGATAATATAGTTTTCCGAAGCCATGCTTCGGGACAACCCAAAAGAGTGCGGGCTTAGCCCTTAACGCCGCCGATCATAACACCCTTAACGAAGTACTTCTGCACGAACGGGTACACGATGAGGATCGGCACCGTGGAAACCACGATGGTACCGGCCTTGATCGTCTGTGCGTTGGTATTCGTCTGCGCCATGACGTTGACGCCTGCCTGCTGCATTGCCTGCTGTGTATTCGTCAGCATGTTGCGCAGAACCGCCTGCAGAGCCCACTTATCAACGGAGCGGATATAAAGGACCGTGGAGAAGTAGTCGTTCCAGTAGCCAACCGCTGTGAACAACGCGATGGTGGCGATGGTCGCCTTGGAAAGCGGCAGGATGATGGAGAAGAAGATGCGCAGATCGGTTGCACCGTCGATGCGGGCGGATTCTTCAAGGCTTTCCGGAATGGAAAGGAAGAAGCTCTTCATGATGATGCAGTTGTATGCGCTTACGAGACCCGGCAGGATCAGCGCGAGGATATTATCCATAAGGCCGATATTCTGGATGAGCAGGAAGCTCGGAATCATACCGGCGGAGAAAATCATGGTGAAGAGGACAAGCGTCATCAACACTTTGCCGCCGCGCAGTCTGGACTTAGAAAGCGGATAAGCGGTCATAGCGGTGAGCAGCGTGCCCAGTGCCGTACCGGCAATCGTGACGATGATCGTGGTACGGAAGCCCGTGTAGATGTTCGGGTTTTTAAATACGGATTTATAAGTATCCAGGTTAAAGCCCTTCGGCCAGAGGAAGATGCCGCCCTTCATGGATGCTTCAAGGGAGCTGAAGGAAAGCATGATCTCATGCCAGAACGGATACAGCATGACGAGGCAGAGCAGCGTAAAGAACGCGTAGTTGAATACGGTAAAGATCTTTTCGCCTGTGGAGGTTTTGATTTTGTTCTTTTCCATGTTCATAACCTCCTTACCAAATACCCTCGTTGCCGGTCTTCTTGGCAACAAAGTTGACGATGAGGATCATGACGAGAGCGATGACGGATTTGAACATGCCCGCTGCGGTAGAGAAGGAGTAGTCTGCCTTCTGGATACCGATACGGTACACATACGTATCGATGATATCGGCTACGTCATAAACCAGTGCGGAATACAGCATAAAGATCTGGTCGAAGCCTGCGTTTACGATGTTGTTGCAGTTGAGGATCAGCATGATAACAATCGTCGGGGTAATCGCCGGCAGCGTAATGTTGATCATCTGCTTCCACTTGCGTGCACCGTCAATCTCGGCTGCTTCGTAAAGCTGCGGGTCAACACCGGACAGCGCCGCGAAGTAAATAATCGTGCCCCAACCCATCGTCTTATAGATGTCGGTGATAATCAGCATCGGGACGAAGAGCGCCTTGTCGGTAAGCACCTGCAGGTCCTTGCCCGTGATGCTCTTGAGGAGCGCGGTAACGAGGCCCGTGGACGGATCGAGGAAATTCATGATGAGACCGGCCATAACAACCCAAGAAATGAAGTGCGGCAGATAAAGGAGTGTCTGCGCCACTTTCTTAAACTGCATGTTGCGCATCTCGTTCATCATCAAAGCGAGGATGATCGGAATCGGGAAGCCACATACCATCTTCAAAATGGAGATGTAGAGGGTGTTGTAGAAAGTCTGCATGAACGCCGGCTTATTGAAAAGCTTGATGAACTGGTCAAAGCCTACCCATGTGCTGTTCCACATGTTGTAGGGGTTGAAGTCCATAAAAGCAATCACATTGCCGAAGATCGGGATATAGCGGAAGATGAGCATGAAAAGCATGCCGGGAAGAATCAGAAGATACAGCCACTTGTCGCGGACAACATCTTTTTTAAAGCGCTCCCAGCCGCTCAGCTCATACGCCGGCTTTGCCGGTTTAGCTGCTGCTGCCATACGGTATAACCTCCTAAAAATATTGTGATGACCGCGCTTTCAATAAGAAAACACAAGGCTGTTTTTGCCCGAGGCAACATCCGAATAACAGGTTTCCCCCGTGACGCTGAAACATACCGAAACTTGTCCCCTTTTCTGTGGAACCGCTGCCATAGAAAAAGAGACACGAACAAAACAAGTTAAACGATTTGCTTTGTATTTGGTGCATCTTACAAAAACGCGGTATATCATTTTGTTTGCATTTGTGATTTTATCACCCTCTTTTGTGAATGTCAACAACAAAAATAGCCTATACTCGGTTTTTTACCCAAATTTGTCATTGGTTTCCGGTTTGTGCATCTTGCCTAATTTTTTTTGATCTCGCTTTCCACTCCATACAAGTTTGTGTAAGCGGTTCCATATTTTTCATGCGTTTTCAAAAGACAACAAATTGCTAAATTCGCAAAATTTATGAAACCGCTTTCATAACTCTTGCAGTTATTCAACTGTATTTCACCGGTTTTTTCAAAAATTTCGGAAATTTTGCAGGAATATTTTGTGTTCAGTCATTTCGATCAATTTAGGGCAATTTCATTTTCCTGTGCAAGTTGAAATAACATAAACGTACCTTTGCTTTTATTGTTAAATCATGTTTATCTTTTAATCAAACAATTTTCGAGTTGTACACCGTAACGGCGTACCAAATTACAATTTTGTAATTTTTTAAAATTGTCTTCAAAAAGGCGAAAAACTTCATTCACATTTGCTTCTTCCCCCTCTGACCCGAAAATACGCAGGATACCGTCTTGTAACTTTCCTAATTCACATTTTGCACGCCATCTCCCGTTTCGGACGCTTGACGGCAGAGTAAAAACGCAGTACAATTATAGTGAAATAACCTGCACAGCAGGCAAACGGACAAGAAAGGATTGAACCTATTATGGCACTTAAAGTCGGCATTCAGCTTTACTCCGTGCGCGACGAAATGAAAAAAGACCCGATCAACGCGATCCGCCAGGTCGCAGAGATTGGTTATAAGAACCTTGAGTTTGCAAGCTCCAACGCAGATACGGACCCGGGCGTAGGCTTCGGCGTCAGCGTTGAGGACATGCAGAAGCTTTTAAAAGAGACCGGCGCAAACCTCATCAGCGGCCACATCCGCCCCATCAATGAGGAGACCATCGACCCGATGATCGCGTATCACACGCAGGTGGGCACGAAGTACCTCGGCCAGTCCGCAGACTTCTACACCGGCTACGACCAGCTGATGGAGCGCTGCGAATATTACAACTGGGCGGGCAAAAAGCTCTCCGAGCACGGCATCAAGTTCCTCATCCACAACCACTACCACGAGTTCCAGAAGCTGAACGGCAAGGAAATTCTGTTCCACATCATGGACAATACCGACCCGAACTACGTCAGCTTTGAGCTTGATACGTTCTGGGCAATGCGCGGCGGCATGGATCCGCTCGCTGTTATGGACCGCCTCGGCGACCGCCTGAAGCTCATTCACCAGAAGGACTTCTCCAAGACCTCCGATTCCCCGATCAACCTGTGGACCGTCAACGACCCGAACGTGCTCGTCACGTGGGACAGCTTCGGCAAGGGCTCCGACCACAAGGATTTCTGCGAAATCGGCACCGGCATCATGGACATCCAGTCCATCATCAACAAGGGCAACGAGCTTGGCGCAGAGTACATCGTGCTTGAGCAGGATCACACCCAGCTGACCCAGATGGAAAGCGTCCGCATCAGCATGGACAGCTTCCACAAGTTCTCCGGTCTGGATTGGTAAACCTTTTCTGAACTTAAAAGGGTATCTCGGCGAAAACCGAGATACCCTTTTTTATTTGCCTGTACCGTACATTTCGTCCATTTCATTTTCCTTTGCAATGCGCAGCAGGCGGTTGTATTTTGCGGTGCGGTCGCTGCGGCACGGCGCGCCGGATTTGATGAACCCTGCGTTTACGGCAACGGCAATATCCGCGATGCTTGTGTCCTCCGTTTCGCCCGAGCGGTGCGACATGACGATCTTCATGCCGTTCTCCTTTGCAAGCTCCACGGCGGCGAGCGTTTCCGTCAGTGTACCGATCTGGTTCGGCTTTACAAGCAGTGCGTTTGCGGCCTTGCGCCCGATGCCCTCGCGAATTCGTGTCGAATTCGTAACGAACAGGTCATCGCCGACAAGCATGATTTTTTTGCCGAGCTTTTCGGTAACGGTTGTCCACGCGGGCCAATCCTCTTCGCCGAGCGGGTCTTCAATAGAGCAAATGGGGTACTTTTCGCACAGCTTTTCCCAATACGCAATGAGCTGCGCGGAGGTGTATTTTGTGCCGCGCTTCGGTAAAAGATAGCCGTCGTTCGCCGTCCATTCGCTCGCAGCCGCGTCAAGCGCAATCTTCACCTCGTCCGTCGTGTAGCCCGCGCTCGAAACGGCCTCCAAAATGACCTCTATCGCTTCTTCGTCGCTTGCGAGGTTCGGCGCGAAGCCGCCCTCATCGCCCACGGAGACCGCAAGACCGCGCTGCTTCAAAATGCCGCCGAGCGTGTGGTAGATCTCGCTGCCCATGCGCACGGCCTCCGAAAACGATTTTGCGCCCACGGGCACAATCATGAACTCCTGAATATCCACGTTATTCGCCGCGTGCGCGCCGCCGTTTAAAATGTTCATCATCGGCACGGGAAGCTTCTGTGCGTTTGTGCCGCCGAGGTAGCGGAAAAACGGTTGTTTATAGTGCGCGGCAAGCGCCTTTGCAGCAGCGAGCGACACCGCCAATGTGGCGTTTGCGCCGAGCTTTTCTTTGTTTTTGGTGTTGTCAAGCTCAATGAGCATTCTGTCGATGTTCTGCACCGTCACGCGCTGCATATTTTCGAGCACCGGGGCAACGGTTTCCTCAATGCCCTCCACGGCTTTTTTTACGCCGCGCCCGAGATAGCGCTTGCGGTCATTATCGCGCTTTTCGTGCGCTTCAAATTTACCCGTCGATGCGCCGGAGGGCGCGTTCGCCGTGCCGACGGAGCCGTCGCTCAAGATGACCGTTGCGCCGACGGTCGGCGTGCCGCGGGAATCGAGAATTTCCGTCGCCAGAACCTTTTGCATTTTCATCGTTTTCATCCTTTCTGTTTTGCAATACGCTTTCAGTATGTCCAAAAGCCGTTTTTTCATGCTTTATATCTGGAAAGTTGAAAACCGCTGTGATATACTGTGTTCATCCACGGTACGCTGCACCGAAAAAGTAATTTCAGCATTATATTAAATAAAACAGCATCGCTTTAAAAATCAAGCGGAAAGGAATTTTCACCATGAACAAACTGCTGCACACCCCGCTCACCGTCCATAATGTGGAACTCGCAAACCGCCTTGTCATGCCGCCGATGGCGACCGGCAAAACGCCGGACGGTACCGTGCAGGACGACCTGCTCGCATACTACGACGCGCGCTCCAAGGGCGGCTGCATCGGACTCATCGTCACCGAACACGCCTACGTCAGCCCCGAGGGCAAGGCACACGAGGGCCAGCTCTCCGTTTCGCGCGACACCGATATTCCGGGCCTTACAAAGCTTGTGGAGACCATCCATAAAAACAACACCCGCGTCATCGCGCAGATCAACCACGCGGGCAGCGCGGCAATGGAGGAAATTACCGGCTATCCGGCAATCAGCGCAAGCGTCACGGCACAGCCGGAGTATGCACGCAAAAGCGAAAAGCCCGTGCGCGAAATGACCGTGGACGACATGCACACCGTTGCAAAAAAGTTTGCCGAAGCCGCGCTGCGCGTAAAAGAAGCCGGGTTTGACGGCGTAGAAATTCATGCGGCACACGGGTATCTCCTTGACCAGTTCTACTCCCCGCTCGGCAACAAGCGCACGGATGCTTACGGCGGCGACCTCGACGGGCGCATTCACCTGCTTTTGGACGTCATCCGCGCGGTGCGCGAAGCCGTGGGCGCAGATTACCTCGTTGCCCTGCGTCTCGGCGCGAGCGACTACACCGAGAGCGGCGCGACCATTGACGACGCGGTGTATGCCTGCAAAAAGTTTGAGAAAGCTGGTGTTGACCTGCTCGATATTTCCGGCGGCTTCAACGGCTTTACGGTGAAAAACCGAAAGGGCCCCGGTTTCTTTTCAGACGCCTCCTCCGCGATTCGCGAAGCCGTGCATGTGCCGGTCATTCTGACGGGCGGCGTGACAAAGGCGAACGAAGCCGAAGCACTGCTTGAGGAAGGCGCCGCCGACCTCATCGGCGTAGGCCGCGCGATTTTCAAGGACGCCGACTGGGCGAAAAAGGAAATGGCGGAATAACCATGAAAGACGTGTGGAAAGTCTACTTTAACGGCAGCTTCGGCGGCAAAAGCCCGGACGGCAGCCACCCCGGGCAGGCGCTCGAGCTAAATCAAAAGTTCCGCTTTGCGGGACGCGATTGGTACGTGCCCGCGGCGTACCTTACCGCAAAAGGACTTGTGCTCGACATTCTCATGCGCGCTGATAAAGCGGCGCTCGAAGATTTCTGTAAAAAATGGGAGCACCTTGAAGATGAAGACGTGCCGAACGATGTATTCGAACAGGCGGAGCGCGAAAATCCGCTGGTTTTTGAGTTTTCGCCGCAAATTGAGCTGAACGGACAGACGCTCCCGTTTTCGCAGGGTCACGGGCTTTCGTACCGCCCGCTGTTTCAAAACGCTGCGGCTTGTGAGCCTGCACTCGACGAATACGGCGAAATCGATTTTGACACGCCCACCGAGCGCGCGATCATCGACCACTACGGGCTAAACCCTGAAGACGGCTGGGCGATCCACCGCTATTCGTTCCCGTGGAAGACGAAGCGCCGCCCGAAAAGCATTTCGTCGCTCGCGTTGACGCTGACCCCGCAGCCCGTGCGCGTGCCCGGCTCAGAGTTTGAAGTTCAAAAGCCCGGCGACATATTTGCGTTTTCCCATAACGGCATACCGTACACGCTGACGGCTCAGAATTTGGAGCCGCAGACGCTGCCGAAAAACACTTTTTCCGACGCGCGTTTCGATTTTCCGAATCGATTTACCGCAATGACCTATACGGTCTCGCCTGCCCCGCCGAAAAACCTCATCTCCGTTGAGGACTGCACGCAGAACGATCCGCCTGTTGAGCGCGAAGCGCCCAAGGACTACCCGTTCATGCCCGAAGCACAAAACGCTGCCGTTATCGTCATCGGTGGCGCAGACGGACCCACGGCGCTGTTTGTCACGGCAAAAAGCGAAGACAAAGCCGTGCTGACCACCTGCTCGGCGCTGCATTTTGCGCCTCCGAAGAAGATCACGTGGCGCATCGTCTTCCATGAAACGCCGTTTGCGCCCGAGAGGTTTCGGCTTTTGTAAAAGTTCCGAAGCTTCATCGCCTTTCAGTGTTTAAAATCATTCGGATCTGCTTTATAGCCGCAAAAAGCCGAACCCAGTAAGTCCGCCGCATCAGGCAGATAAAACGTCAAGATTATGAAAAGCTCAAAAATGTCAGAAACTTTTTATTTATAAGGAGAATGTGATATGAACAATATTTATCATCGCGTAAGCATACGAAAATACAAGGATTGCCCTGTAGAAAAAGATAAGCTCCTTCAGATATTGAAAGCAGGAATGCAGGCTCCGAACGCGTGTAATCAGCAGCCTTGGGAATTTTATGTGGTAACCGATAAGGAAACCATACAAAAGCTGTCGCAAATCACACCCTACGCGGGATGTGCGGCAAAAGCGCCGGTAATCATCGTTCCCGTTTATCGAACAGAAGGTCTTCCGGCTTTACCAATGGTAGCGATCGACATGGGAATGGCGCTGGAAAATATCTGGTTGGAGACAGATGCACTCGGCCTCGGCGGTGTTTGCATCGGGATATCTCCCATTCAGGAATGGATGGATCAGGCCCGTCAGATTTTGGGTATTACGGAAAACTTGTCTGTTTTTTCACTGTTTGCGCTCGGATACCCGGACGAGGAACGGACACAGCAGGATCGCTTTGATCGAAGCAGGATTCATTTTGTAGAGTGAAGACCTCGGTAAAGTAATATTTTCACGCAAAAAAGGCGGCAAGCGCATGAGGGCCTTATATAAATCGGGAAGATCTCTATTCGGCAGCGTTCCTATGGCATAGCTGTACGATTTACTTATGGATAGTAGTATATATACTGAGGCTACAAGGAAATGCTAATTCTGTAATCTGTTTTCTTCACCCCAAACGCAGAGCTGATCCAGCACAGTCATCAGCGATTTTCCACGCTCGGAGAGAGAATACTCCACCTTCGGCGGGATCTGCGGATACTCGGTGCGGACGATCAGTTTGTCGGCTTCCAGCTCCTTGAGATTCGTGCTGAGAGTCTTGTCGGAAATGGTTTTCAGATACCGTTTCAGCTCATTGAACCGTACGGTTTCAAACTCCATCAGACAATATAGAATGACCATCTTGTGCTTGCCGGAAATCAGCGACAGCGCGTAGGCAAAGCCGGTGTCCTCAAAATTGGCGTTTTCAATATAGTTCTTAATCATTTGCTTTCTCCAAGGATAGTACCTGTCTTTTTAGCCAGTACTTGAATTTCAGATTCGCTTGCGTATAATTATAAGCAGGATGAAGAGTCCTGTCAATCTGATCACAAGGAGAAGTTATCATGAGAATGAAACTGAAAATCACCGAGGGTATTTTCCCCATGCCGGTTCTGATGGTTGCGACTTATAACGAGGACGGCAGCGTAAATGTGATGAATGCTGCATGGGGTACCATGCAGGAGCGGGACATCGTTGCGCTGAATCTTACCGAGACTCACAAGACCGTGCAGAATATCAAGACACGGGGCGCGTTTACCGTCAGCATTGCCGACGCCGTGCACATGGCCGAAGCAGACTATTTCGGCGTAGAGTCCGGCAATAAGGTTGCAGATAAATTTGCCCGCAGCGGTCTGACCGCGAGCAAAGCCGAAACTGTAGATGCCCCTGTCATCAACGAGTTCCCGATTTGTCTGGAGTGCAAATTCATTGAGTATCAGAACAATGAATATGGCTGCGGCGTCATCGGTAAGGTAGTCAATGTCACCGCTGATGAGAGTGTTATGGTGGACGGAAAAATTGATATGTCTAAGGTCAACGCCATCGCATTTGACCCCTACACCCACGGCTATTATAAGGTCACAGAGCGTGTGGGCGAGGCATTTCGAGACGGCTTAAAGCTGAAAAAATAACAATATAAAAGGCAATATTAAGCAGCCGATACTTCCTTGCCGAACAGCAGAAAAGTCCGGGCTGTCCGTACCTAAAAACAGAGCGTTTCAGCTAAAAGCTGAAACGCTCTGTTTTTAGTTATTCTAACGAAGAAGCACAGACAAAAGAAGACTTTGCACGCAAAGTCTTCTTTCAGAGAGGTAAAATCTATATGTATATGTTATCTTCCGATTGTTCAGATGCCGCGGCACCATTTCAGATATCTTAAAGCGTGTTTCTGACCCGCTACTTCCAAATCGCCGTTGAAAATGTCATCATGGAAACCCTCAACGCAAAGATCACCCGAAAAATTGTGCCGATAGAGCACATCGAAAATCGCACGCCAATCTGTATCGCCATATCCCGGCGTTCTGGGAATTGCAAACTGTGATGCACCGGATACACCGTATTTTTTGACTTTATTCCAATCAATATTGGCATCTTTACCGTGAAGGTGATACACACGTCCGATCCATTCTTCCAGCTGGGGCACAGGATCAATCAGTTGTACCATTTGGTGTGCAGGCTCCCATTCCAATCCGATGGCCGGACTGTCAACAGCATCAAACATCATTTGCCATGCACGCGGATTAAAGCCGATGTTGTATGTTGCTCTGCGCCATGTTCCGCCCATTGTGCAGTTCTCAATAGAAAGACGTACGCCATTCGCCTCGGCGCGTTTAGCCAGCTCACCGAAAACTTTTTTATAAACCGGAATAGCTTCTTCCACCGGACGACTGTAAAGTGCACCTGCAAAGGTGGTCACCATATTCGTATTAAAGAGATGCGCACCGTCAATAAATTTCTCCAAAATATGCAGTTGCTCCTCGTTTTCAAGCGGATTGCAGTAATAACCAATCGAAGAAATTTCCGGCATTTCACCGTCCACTGCGGCTTTTACGCGTTCGGCAAATGCCGCTAAGCTCTCATCCGGAAATTCCATGTGGAAATTTAAAGCAAAGCACTCAAAGCCGCTTTTTATAAACTCCGGCAGCAGGTCATGTACTCTGTCTCCGGGAACAATTGTACCAATGCGAACTTGATTCATTTTGCACTACTCCTTTTCTATGTTCTTCATTACCCTTTTACGGAACCAATCGTTATGCCTGTGACGAAATATTTCTGCAAAAACGGATAGATACACAATAACGGCACCGTAGAAACAACAATTTTAGCTGCATTAAAAGTTCTGTTTGAAATCTGTGAAAGCTTTTGCAGCCTTTCCGGATCCGTAATGGTGGTAGTGTCCACCGTAAGCTGGCGGATATAGGTCTGCAGCGGGTAATTCTCGGCTGCCTGAATATAAAGAAGACCCTGAAAGTAATCATTCCAATGACCGACAATACTGAACAAGCCTACTGTAGCCAGCGACGGCAGCGAGATCGGCAAGAAAATTTTGAATAAAATCGTCCACTGCCCCGCACCGTCAATAATTACAGCTTCTTCAAGCGCATCCGGTGTACCTTTGAAAAAATTCATGAGAATGATAACGTTGAAAACCGGAACGGCCGTAGGCAGAATCAACGCCCAAATAGAATCGACAAGGCCGAGATTCTGCACAACAAGATAAATCGGAATCGTACCGCCGGAAAAAAGCATAGTGAAAAGCAGGAACTTCATGTAAATCGGCTGTGCTTTGAAGCGGGACTTAGGCTTTGAAAGCGGGTAAGCCATCAAAATTGTAAGCAGAACATTCAGCGATGCACCCAAAACAACACGCAGCACCGAAATGCCGAAAGAACGCCAGAACTGTGCATCTGCGAGCAGCTTTGTGTAAGACTCCAAGGTCGGATTAACAGGATAAATTCCGACAATATTTGCAGAAGCCGCTGTGCTGGAGCTAAACGATATAGCTACCATATTCAGCAGCGGCAGCAAACAGATGAGTGCCATTGCAATTACAAGCACCCATATAACCGCCTGTGAAATACGGCTTCCGAGTGTTTTAGAAGTAATCATATTTGCCATTCCTTTCCGCTTAGAACACACTGATTTTTGCAAATCGATCCGCAAGCGTGTTAAAGCCGACAATGAGGATAAAGCTTACTGCAGATTTCATAAGGCCGACAGCCGTGCCCAAGCTGTACTGCCTCTGTACCAGACCAACGCGGTAAACATATGTATCGATAATGTCGCCGGTTTGATAGACAAGCGGATTATACAGGTTATAAATTTGATCGAACCCGGCACTTAAAATACTGCTCATATTCAAAATGCACATAAGCATAATCGTAGGCAAAATAGAAGGAAGCGTGATGTACAGTGTTTGCTTCCAACGACTTGCGCCGTCAATACTTGCAGCCTCGTATAAACCGGTGTCAATGCCGGTCAGTGCTGCAAGGTAAATGATGGAATTGTATCCAAATTCTTTCCAGACATCCGTTGCAATGATCACCGGACGGAACCAGGTGTTGCTGCCGAGAAAAAGGATCGGCTTTACACCAAAGACCCCGAGGAACTGATTGATAGGTCCCTCAAAAGAGAACATATTAATGACGACCGTTGACAGGACTACCCATGAAAGAAAGTGCGGAAGATAGACAATTGTCTGCACACATCGTTTGATAGAACGCACTCTGATTTCGTTCAGCAGCAAAGCAAAAAGCACTGCAATGATCATATTGAAAATAATTTTTCCTATAGCGATAATTAACGTATTCGCAAAGATTTGTCGGCTATCCGGCAGTGCAAACATGAATTTGAAATATTTGAGACCGACGAAAGATGACCCTAATATACCTTTTGCGGGAACAAAATCCTGAAAGGCCATGACGATACCGAACATAGGTGCAACAGAGAATATCAACAAAAGCACTACGCCCGGTAACAGCATACTGTGAAAAGCCAATTGGTTTTTCCAATTTTTCACAACCAACTCACGCTCCTTGTTTGATAAAATATGAGCTGTCCCTTTGTAAGAGACAGCTCACGATACAAATCTTACTTAATTGCTTCCGCAACCTCCTGCGTAATTACATCGCCGCCGGCGGTTTTCCATGTGGATGCAAATTCGTCAAAATACTCCACAGGCTTTTCACCTGTTACAATCTTCAGCATAGTCTCAGATTCCATTTTAGAGAGGCTCTCCCACATGGTCTGCATAGAAGATGTAACGCCATAGAACACAGGATAAACTGTATCCGATTCGGTCTCCTCCATTACTTCACCTGCTACGCAACGACCGTAATACTGAGCCGCCTCTACGTGCGAGATATTTTCCCAATCATCGGAATCCATTTTTTCAATCATCGACTTGCAATACTCTCCGCAAGTGATAACCCAAGGGAACGTATCGACTTCTTTGCCGTCAAGATATGCTTTAACGTCATCCGTTGCACGGTAGATTGCATCAAAATAGTCAAAGTTGATGCCGACCGGGCCCAGCGAACGCAGATAGATGTTTGCATCCAAGCCAGGATCTTCGAACTCAAGGCAGTCTTCATCGTTCTTATGCTCACTGAAGCGCGTATAATCATAAGTGTAGTTTAAGAGCTTCACAACGAGTTCGGGATGTTCGTAACCCTTTCTGACAACAAGATAGCCTTCGCACGGATTATTTGCAAACGTCTTCACCTTACCGTCATCACCGACAGGCACAACATACGGTGTCCATCTTGCATCACGGTTAATGGTGTGCGTCTGACCGATCCAATTGGCGGTCCACCACGGACCGTATACTGCACCGCACTGGCCATTGATTACGAGCGACTGGCTGTCTTCCTGATTTCTTACCGCCATCTGCGGGTCAATAAGACCTTCCTGATACCAATTCGCAAGAACCTGTAAAGCATCTTTCATTTCCGGCTGCACAGAACCGTAAACGACCTGCCCATCTTTCTCAATCCACTGACCGGGAGTCGCACCGAACGCCGCAAACACATTGTTGGCATACATCGGAAAACCACCGTATTTTCCGTAGATCCCATTAGAGAGAATCATGCCGATCGTATCATTCGTGCCGTTGCCGTCCGGGTCATTTTCAACGAATGCTTTAAGAATTGCTTCCACATCTTCCAACGATTTCGGCGCTTCCAGATTCAGCTTATCCATCCAGTCCTGACGCAGCCACAGCAGTTCGGCGCCGGTATCGATCGTCGTGCCCGGCAACGCCATCAAGCGGCCGTCCACACTGGCACCGTTCAGGCAGCGACCATCATAGGAATCATATATGTCCTTTGTAATGTCGCTGGCCACAGTTTCATACACATCTGTTAAATCGGCAATAAGGTCATTTTCTGCAAGCTGCTTGACCGTAGTGTAATCACTGACGCACATGATATCCGGAATTTCACCGCTTACAAGTGCCATGGACACCTGCTGATCGTATGCTTCGCCCGACGCCGCAGAAAATGCAAGCTTCATTTTGGCATTTAAATGCTTCTCGTAAAAACGGGTACGAATATTGTTTTCTTCGTTGTCACCTTCATATTCCGTTCCGTCCAGACCGGAATAGCCTGCATCCGGTGCGGTTTTACCGACCGTGTATGTGATGGTTTCCGGGTATGCCGCCCAAGGATCTGTCGCTGCCAAGGTCCAGCCATCATCTGCCGCACTGCTTTCCGTACCGCTTGCGGAGGAATTTTCTTTTCCTGTATCGCTTGCAGAACTGCCGGGTGCCGCACTGCATCCGGTCAGCATTAAGACTGCAAGGCAAGCACTTAATACTTTCTTCCAGCTTTTCATAACTGTTTGTTCAACTCCCTACATTTTATGGAAACAACCATAGCCCCAGTTTTGCGATCGATCGTTGCAATCCTTGTTTGCTTCCTTGTTTAAATTATACTATTTTCTTAAAATCGGAGTAAATGAAAATAATTTAAGATTTATGTTTGTTTTTTCGTGTTTTGTGCAAAAAGGCACTTTTTGTCATCAATCGGCAAAACAAGTGTAACTTCTGTACCAACATGCGGCGCACTGTTAATTTTTATGCCATACGCTTTTCCGTAGTAAAGCTGTATGCGTTCATGTATATTTTTCAGTCCATATCCATTGGAATGTGTAGTCAGAATTTTTTCTATCTGCTTTTCCGTCATACCGCAGCCGTTATCCTTTACCGCAAAAACAAGTTTTTCCGACTCCTTTTGACAGCTGATTTCAATGCATCCATCCCGATTTTCTTCGGCATCGATACCATGCAGAAACGCATTTTCTACCACCGGCTGCAATATAAAGCACGGAATCTGCAATTTTTTTAAATCCGGATTTACGCTGTACCGTACTTCTATCTTTTTATCGTGCATAATTTGCTGTAATTGAATGTAGGAGCACACATTTTTCAATTCGTTTTCTACGCTGATCATATCGCTTCCGTGATTCAAAGCTGTACGGTAAAACGTGGAAAGAAGCTGTACCACTTCACAAATATCATCAGCCCCTCTCTCCATAGCTTTCCAGTTAATCACGGAGAGCGTATTATACAAAAAATGCGGATTCATTTGGCTGCGCAAGGCTTTCAGCTCAAACTCTCTTTTCATTTCTTCGCTTTCATCAATCTCTCGCATCATTTTTTTTATACTGTGAATCATCTCGCCAAAAGCATTTGTCAGCACTCCGATTTCATCTTTGGAGTCACTGTAGACCGTAATCTGCAGTTGATTGCCGCTGCCGACCATATTCCGCATATTCTCTGTCAGTCTTTCAATTTGCTTGACCATATTACCCATAAAAAGCCAACAAATAAAAATGGAGAGCAAGAGCATCGCCATAATCGTTCCCATATAGTACCAAACCATTTTTTCCGCATATCCGGACTCTGTGCGGGTATCCTGATAAAATAAAATTGTCCACGGCTGCGCTTGCAGCGGTACAGACAAAACGCTGACACCCGCTTTTTGGGCTTCCTTTGTGTTATTTTGAAAGCGGAGAATGTCCTCTATCCCCAACGACTTAAGATTTGCGGATGATTTTTTAAACAAGATATTACCCGTATCGTTTTCAAGGATATAGAATCCGAAATCTTCATCTGCAATATCCAAAAGCGGTTGGAACAGCGCTTTCGAATCGGGCTTTAAGTACAGAATATTCGGACGATTTTCACCACGCAGATTTACAATTTTCTGTGCCAAAAACGCATCGGAATTATTGTCGGAAAACCAATGCGGACACCCGTCTGCCATTACGGTATCTTTCCACGCAGATGACTGTATCCGTTCAATCGGAAGCAGATAATCTTCCACCGGAACCTCGGAAGCCTCACTGTAAAATAAGATTTTGTCCGTATCCGGATTATACAGCTCTACGCTGCGTACCACGGCGCCAAGCTGTACCACAAGCTTTTCATACATATCATAGTAACCGGTATATTCTGCATTCAGCGCTTGTATAACGGTGGAATTGAATACTAATGAACGCAGCGTACTTTCCTGCCGTGCGAGCTTTGCATCCAGTTCGCTTCCTGCCTGTTGAAGGGTAGCTCGAGTGTTGTCTTGTCTGCGCTGTTCGGATTCATTTTGAACACGTGCAAACGAAAAGCCTCCAAAAAACAGGACCGGAACAGCGCAAATAAAAATATATGTAAGTATCAATTTATAACGGAATTTCATATCTCGAAACAGGCGCAAAATACGTTTCATAATTGTTCCTTTCCGTTTGTTCCTTCATCTCTGTATTGCTGCGGGCTCATACCATACAGATCACGGAAAATTTTGCAGAAATAAGTTTCATTCGGATACCCAACCTCTTTACAAATGACAGATACCTTTTTTCGTGTACCTTTCAAAAGTTCTTTTGCACACTTCATACGATATGCTCGCAGATAATTTGCCAATCCCTGCCCGGTTTCACGTTTAAAAACAGAACTTAAGTGCTGCGGCGAGATAAAAAGAGACTCTGATATTGTCTGCAAGGAAATATCCTCACGGTAGTGTTCCGCAATGTACTGCTTTGAAAGATCCGAAAGTTTTTTGGCTTTGACCGGCGTTTCTGCGAATTTCTGCTCGGCTTTATCCAAAATCGGAAGCAGGATATCACACAGTTTCTGCATAGATTCCGCACGCCAGATGCTTTCGATAATCTGATAGGTCTGTTCCGCCGAAATTTCGGGCAAAATCCGAAACAGCTTTGCCGCAGCAGCTGAAATACCGGATTTCACAAAAAGGTGAGAAAAATTCTTTTCCCTTCGCATCGTGTACAGTATTTCCCTTGCTTTTGAAAACCGATAATCAAGACATAATTTTTCAAACTGCTCCAAAAGCTGTTGTTCATTATCCGAAGGGCTTGTCTGGGTGTGTGTTTGCCCATCGGCGAACAAGATCGGCGATGAAATCAAAAAGCGCTGCTGCGCAATGCTCTTTATCTGAACGACAGACTGCATCAGCTTTTCCGTTGAATTTATTCTCTCACTGATTACAATATTTGCAGTCTGATGCAAAGCAGATTCGGACCAAGCATATAATTTCAAAGCAATTTGAGCGCATTGGTCATCATTTATATCAAAAAGAAGAAAAAATGCGCAAGAAGCATCGTTGATCTGGACAAAATCAAATTTGCCCGGTACAGCCTTTGTAAAATACTGATAAATGCGGTTCGTTACACCGATATTATTCAAAAAATTATCTTCAAAATTCAACCGAAATACACGGCGATACACTTTTAAAAACGCTATACTGATTTCTCTTCGCTGCTCCATGCGCTGAAACTCCGAAGGTGTTCCGTTCAGCAGGCAGGTAAGCACATATTTACGCATTTGTAAATCCGTAAACTGTTCTTTATCCTTTTTATCATTCTGTTTCATGATCTGCTCGGCAATTCTTGTCATTGTATTGCGAAATTCAACAGGATTTACCGGTTTCAGCAGGTAATCCTTCACACCGAGCTTCATTGCAGTTTTAGCATATTCAAATTCGCTGAACCCACTGATCAGCACAATTTGTAAGTTCGCCTTTTCATTCAAAGCCGCTTCAGCCAGCTGCAGTCCATCCATAATCGGCATACGAACATCTGTCAGCATTAAATCAACTGCGTTGCTGCGTATAAAATCCAATGCCATTTTTCCGGAAGATGCCAGCGTAACTTGAAACGGCAGTGCATAACTGTTGATAAGACGTTTAATTCCCTGACGTTCTATATTTTCGTCGTCCACAATCAAAGTTTGAATCATACTCGTTGTCACCTTTCCTTCAAAAAATTTCGAATTTCTATATTTTATACACAGTATAACTTTCTGTTGCCGTAACCCGGAGAAATAAGTGTTTAAAAATGCAAAACAAGCGCACTCACCATTACTTGCGTGAGTACGCCTATTCAAATTTGCAGCGTAAAGGATATGAAAAACGCAGATAAGCGGAACTTAACTTAATACTCCGGCTTCTCCAGCGTTACTCTTCCTTCAAATTGAAGTTCGTGTGCCAGCTCAACAACCATGCGCATTTCATTTGCAGAGTGCATTGTCCGGCCCTGCACGGTCACGTTTTCAAAACGTATATCTCGCGGGCGGTGCATTTCGTTTGTCATTTCAAAGCCGCGGATGATGGATACGGGGAATAGCGGACCCGTAACATCAATATTGCGGAATACAATATTTTCCACATCACCGCGAACACGATCCAACGAATACTTGCAATCGAGTATTTTAATATCTACAAGCTTCTCCTGCGCATCTTCAATACGAATATTCTCGTAACGTACGTTATGAACTTTTGCACGATCCGCATTGTGAATGGTCAAAACGCCGCCGGACTGATTGCCTTCATATTCGCAATGAATAATGTCGCAATCTTCAAAGACAACATCTGAAACCTCATTACAGCGCAGCTCATAGCCGATTTCCAATGCATTGCCCGGTTCGGCATTCCAAAGAACGCAGCGCCGAACCTTGATATCCCGCACATTGCAGCAGGCTGCCGGACCGGGAAGCGCACAGGCCTTGATGCAAACACAGTCATCGCAGGCCCGAATAAAGCAATCCTCTACCAAAACCTCTTCGCAACCGACAATATCAATGCCGTCGCCGGTAACAAGACGAGACATAATATTTACATCGCGAATTATAACGTCTCTGCAAGCCCCCGGCACCACATTCCAAACACCGTTGTCCACCACGGAAATTCCTTCAACAAGAATATGCTTGCCGAGATAAAAAGACGCCATAAGGCGACCGCCGTTTTCATCCGGCTTATGCCAAACGCCTCCGTAAAGGATTCCGTTTCCGGAGACACGAACATTATCGGCCATATTCGAATAAATACGGCCGCAAACCACACAGCCTTCTTCTAAATAAGCGCTTTCCCCGGACTTTAACTCCAGATTTCCGACATTGTAAATCTGTCCTTTCCGGAAATAATAGGTTTCGCCTTTAGAACGCGGCGCAACATAGCAGCTGGAAAGAATCAAAAGCGGTCGCTTCAAATCGTTATCCAATTCAAGGCTCACCTTTGCTTTATACGGAAGCGAAAATCGAATATGATTTTCTTCTCTGTCAAACGGAATTTCTAAAGACTGAGGGCGCAAAACGGCTTTTTTAAAGCTGTCCGAAACACAAACCTCTACGGAAACGGGAGCATCATCGCGGCGCACTACAATCGCGTAATCAAAAGAATCCGTGTGGTAAACGGTCTGCTCCTGACCGTTGCAATACAGTGTGTATCTCGGCGATTTCGGAAGCTCGGAAAAATCATGGATCTCAAATAAAGGTTCGTTCGGAAATAACGGATTCGGGTTATATTTAGGCATAAACAGATTACCTCCAATCACGGACGAACCGAAGTTCCGTCCGGCAGCCTGGCAAGCATCCAATCCCATGAAACGGCACCGGGCTTGCAAGGATATTTTGCGGCTAATTTTTCATCAAAGTCCACACCGATACCCGGCCGATCGCTTAAATAAAGGTATCCGTCTCGACGCTGCGGCATTCCGGGGAACATTTCGGTCATCAGCTGACCGTTAAGCTGCGCATACAGACCGGTAAAGCTGTCCGCCCATTCCTGAACTCCGAAATTCGGGCTTGAAATATCCATGTGCAGATTGACGGCATGACCGATGGGGGTCATATCGACAGGGCCGTGCCACGCGGTGCGGACACCGTATGCATCGCACAGTGCAATCAGCTTTCTCGCCGGAGTAATACCGCCGATCTGACTGATATGAACACGAATATAATCAATCAGATGTTCCTGTACCAAATGTCTCCATTCATGCGGATTATTAAACAGTTCACCCATCGCAATCGGTGTAGCACATTGCTGGCGAATCATTTTAAACCAATCGCACTGCTCAGGCGGAAGGGCGTCTTCCAAGAACAACAGATGATACGGCTCCAGAGCTTTAGCAAAATTCACCGCATCAATCGGTGCAAGACGCTCGTGAGCATCGTGGCAAAGTTCAATTTCATCGCCATAGACCGAACGAAGTTTTTCCATCATTTTCAGAGTCGTGCGCATATAAGCTTTCGGATCAAAATATGCACCCTTCGGCGGATTTTCCGGTTTATGAATTTGAGCGCCCTTACCGCCACCGTAGCCGCCGGCTTGTACACGAATGTTCCGATAGCCCAGCTCTCTTAATGCTGCAACGCGCTCAACAACGATATCTGCCGAAGCGCCTTCGGCATGGGTATAGCACGGAACCGCAGAGCGGCATTTGCCGCCAAAAAGCTGATAAAGGGGCATTCCCGCCATCTTGCCTTTGATGTCCCACAGTGCCATATCCACACCTGCCAGGGCATTATTAAGCACCGGTCCGTTGCGCCAATAGCTCATTCCCATGACCGATTGCCAGATATCTTCGATATCGGCAGGGTCCTTTCCGATCAGAAAAGGCTTCAAATAGTCATTAATAACGGTTTCAACCGCACGATAGCGGTGTGCAAAGGTAGCACACCCTAAACCATAAAGCTCCGGTTCATTAGTCAGTACTTTCACCACGACCAGACTGATGCCTTCCGGAGCCGTGCAGATTACTCGAACATCACGAATTTCAATTCCCATGGATTATTCCCCTTTTTTACGGGCACCCCAAGAGGTGCTGTTTCTTCCTTCCGGCATACCGGGCAAAATCAGGCCTCCGTCGACCCGAATTGTTTCGCCCGTAATGTAATCAGACTGCTCATCGGCAAGAAACGCAACGGCGTTTGCCACATCTTCCGGCGTGCCTGAGCGTTCAAGCGGGATGCGCGTTCCCAGTTCTTCCCAAAAATCCGTGGGAATCCATTTAAGCTTCGCTAAATATTCTTTGCTTCGTATGGCAATGGCGCCCGGTGCTACACAATTAACTCGGATGCCGTAGGGCGCAAGATCAAGCGCCGCCGATTGGCTTGCTCGACGAATAGCCGCTTTTACACCGCCGTAAACCGCATCTTCAGGATAAGCACGTTCTGCACGACTGGAAGTAATATTTACAATACTTCCTCGTATATTGCGCTCAATCATAATTTTTGCGGCGGTCTGCATACAGAACAAGCTGTTTTTCAAATCAAGATTAATCAGCTCGTCAACAACTTCCGGTGTCAAATCCAAAATACTTTGCATTCGCGTTCTGCCGGCATTATTTACCAGCACATTCAAGCCGTCCAGCTCTTCAGCTGCCTGTTTTACAAAGGCCGGTCCGGCACCGCTTTGGCACATATCTGCCCGGTACGCCCTGCAGCGTCTGCCTAATGCCTCAATCTGTGCGGTAAGGCTTTCTGCCTGCTCCTGTGCAGAACAATAAGAAAAACCAATATCATATCCTGCCCGCGCAAGATGCAGCGCAATACCGCGGCCAATGCCTTGGCTGGCACCGGTAATAATTGCAATTTTGGCCATATAAGCTCCTCCTTGGTGATGTTAGATTTATATTATGTTTTTCCTGTGCTATGCCTTTCAAACGGACAGTACCATTGCGGCACCCGGCATGGGCACAGCACATTTCAGCCGTGGTACTCCTTCCGCATTCAGATCAAAAACGGTCAGCTCTGAGGACAGCTGGTTCGCGCAATAAATTTTATCTTCCCGTTCGCTCAACAGAAAATGGCGCGGGAATTTGCCTCCGCTGCTGCATCGGCCTTGCAATGTCAAAACCGCAGGATCGGATTCCGGCACAAGCCATACTATTTCATCTGTCCCACGTACGCAAGCGTAGATTTTATTTCGACTTTCAGAAAAACAGATATGCGCGGTCAAAATTTGGCTGCCCTTCTCTGCCGTCGTTTGAATTTCGGACACAACAGAGCCGATACCATCGGAATCAAACCGAATCGAAAGAATTTCATTACTCAGCTCCGCCGTGACATAAAGAATGTTTTTATTCCAAGCCATGTGACGCGGTCCTGATCCGGCAGGTGTTAAGATATATGGCTGCTGTGCAAAGGGGGTTAAGCTGCCGTCTTTTTCAACTGCGTATCGGTAAATCTTATCGCCGCCAAGGTCGGCGACGAACAGTTCATGACCGCTTTCAGAGAGAATTGAGGAATGAATGTGAGAATGTTCCTGTCTTTTTTCTACCGGTCCGCTGCCCGAAAACTCCAAATTCTGAAGCAAAATCATCTCGGTATCCGTAACCCCGATAACACTCAGTGTGCCGGAAAGGTAATTGGACACATAAACGGTCTTTCCGTCTTTAACACAAAGATGACAGCTTCCGGCTCCGGGAAACGCTATTTTCGCCGCAGACGAAAATGAGCCTTCAGAACTGTTCGGAACAAAATGCTGCAATAAGCCGCTGTCCGACTCCTTCAGCGCAAAAAATCCGCCGGAGCCGTCCGAAGCTAAAAAAGAAGGATTTTCTGCCGGGATTATTTTTTCAACCGTATTGTTCTCTTCCCGAAACAATGCAACGCCTTCTCCCGCCTTGGCCGGAATTCCGACCGGATAATGCGTGTAACCACCTATCAACAACATATCCAATCACCTCACAGGTTATTAAAACATCACTTACTCATTACTTAAACATCATATCAGTTGATCTTTCCGGCGTCAATTGACTAACTGCAACAAAAGCAGTGCAAATATTTGTAAAGCTCGACAAATTCTCACCAATCGCACCATTTTACCGCAAATCAATGTCTGTTCGCATATATTTTATTTGACCTTTGCGTCAAATTATGATATCATGACGAATATATGATGTTAAAGAAATTGAGATGATGTATAATGGTAGTATATCAGCGTGTACATGATGAAATTCTGCAAGCACTAAAAGATAATGTTTACCCGATCGGCACACTTTTGCCTCCGGAGCCGGAGCTGGAACGAATTTACTCTGTAAGCCGCACAACTGTACGCAGAGCCATTGCCAAGCTTTCTGAAGAAGGGTATGTACAGGTACGACAGGGCTACGGAACTATGGTTCTGAAAAATATCTACCCATCCGAAACCTTTGAGTTTTCCAGACTGCACCATTTTGAAAATACTCTTTCCATTCGTCATGTAAACGTTCCAAACCCGGAAAAAATGTCTGCGCGCGGTATGTACATTAACACTGTCCCGGCCGATAAAGTTGTATCAGAAGCACTTCAGGTTAAACTTAATACTCCCGTTTTTCGCGTACAGCGCATTTTTTACAGCGGAGAAACCCCTTTGATGTTTTTAAACAACTATGTTCGCACGGATTTTTTACCGGGATTAGATCAACACACCGAGCAGTTTTGGGACTTATATCCTTTTCTGGTCCGCAATTATAATGTTGATTATCAGGGATGTACCGAATACCTCTCTGCAGCTGCGGCTGATTTGGTAGATTCACAGATTTTGCATATATCCCCGGGGACGCCTTTACTGAACAGCCGCAGAATTGCAGCATGCAATCTGGGGCCGCTTGAATATGCAGTACTTAGAATTCGAACGGATCTTATGGAGCTGTGTATTACCATGGGACCCTCTGTTTGGCCGGATACCCTTAATTGATTTCCAATTCAAATCAAAACAAAAAAGCACCCTGAACCGAACCAGTAAAACTGGACAATAGACAAAAAGCCCCCTGATGTAGGATAATAATAACTTGAACCGCACCAGATTATGCGGACAGCACAAAAAGCCCCCATGTAGGATATTGAGTTTTAAGCGGAGTGGCGCAGCGACAGCGGTGCCACTCCCGTTTTTGTTTGGATGCGTTCGTGGTTATAGAAGTAAATATACCTGTCGATCAGTTCGTTTGCTTCTTGGAGCGTCTTTGGCTTGTGGCGGTAGATGCACTCTGTTTTCAGAATGGAGAAGAAATTTTCTGCCATGGCATTGTCATAAGGATTTCCTTTCCTTGACATGGACGGCGTTATGCCGTAAGATTGTGTTAGCTTGAAGTATGCTTGCGATGTGTATTGAAAGCCTTGGTCGCTGTGGAGCTGCAACTCCGCAGCGACTTTCTCTTTCTTCATTGCCAGACGAATCGTGTCCAGAATAAGATTCACAGTCTGCCGACTTACAGTCTTGTAGGCCACAATACTGTTGTCATACAGATCTCGGATCATGGACAGATATAAAATGCCTTCTTTTGTGTGGATGTAAGAAATGTCCGTGACCCATTTCTCGTTTGGCCTGACCGCCCGGAACTGTCTGTTCAACAGATTTTCGTATTTGTGTACCTGCTGACCAAGATTTACCCATTGGCGGCGTCGGCGAACCTCAGACAATAATCCATATTTTTTCATGATTCTGAGCACAGTCTTCGGATCTCTTTGAATATTTCTGCCTTTTAACCACTTCCATACACGTCGATAGCCATAGGTCTTATCTGTCCTGCGCTGACATTCCTCGATTTCCTTTGCCACAACAGCATCGCGATCCGTCTCTCCCAGACGCTTTTTAAAGCAGTAGTAACCACTTCTGGATACCCCGAAGAATTTGCACATAACAGATATTGGGTATTCTCCCCGGTGACGGTGAATGACGGCGTACTTTGCCTTTGGCCTCACTTCCTTTCTGTGGACTGCAGAAAATCCTGCAGTAATTTCACTTCCATCTTGAGCCGCTTATTCTCATACTTATATTCCTGCAGCGTCTTTGCAGGCTTCCTGCCACGAAACTTCGGCGCACCCTTGGCGGCTTTTTTGCGTTGCCGCTTCAGCAGATTGTGAACCGGACGGTCTCCCTCCAAGCCAAGTTCCGCTTCGATTTCCCTGTGGTTCTTCCCTGATTCTAACATCTTTTCTATGGTCGGTAGTAGAACCTGCATATTGGTGTATCTTCGTTTGCTCATAATGAATCCCCCCTGATGTACTTATTATCCTACATCAGGGGGGGATTTTGTCTATTGTCCTGTTTTACTGGTTCTGTTCAACTACATCAGGGGGTAATTATATGTCAGAAAGAAAAGGAATGAAGCAGTATCCGGAATGGGTGAAAGAGCAGGTTCGGGAGCGGATAGCGGCCGGAGAAACGCAGAAGCAGCTCAGCAAAGAGTTGGGAATCAGTCGGTACAGTATTCAAAGCTGGTGCGGGTTACGCCCGGAAACAAAGCTGTGGCAATTAGCACCTATGCCTAAGGGCAGACCCAAGAAAAATAAGACCATAGAGGATTACGAAAAGGAAAACAAGCGATTGCGTATGGAAGTAGCTTTGATGCGGGATTTTCTGCAGTCCGTCGAAAGGATGTGAGGACGAAAGTAAAGTACGCAGTTATCAATCGCCACCGGAACGAGTATGCGGTATCCGTTATGTGCAAATTCTTTGAGGTATCCCGGAGCGGCTACTATGACTTTGTGAGTCGGATTGGGAAGGCCGAGAGAGATGCAGAGCTGGCAAAGAAAATACAGGAGTGTCAGGACCGGACCGATAAAACCTACGGTTACCGCAGGGTCTGGAAGTGGCTGAAAGACAAAAATATTGAGAGAAATCCGAAAACTGTGCTCAGAGTAATGAAAAAGTACGGTTTGTTATCGGAGATCCGCCGTCGCAGGAAGTGGATTAACCTTGGACAGCAGGTACATAAGTACAAGAATCTGCTGAACAGACAGTTCCGGACAGACAGGCCGAATACAAAATGGGTCACGGACATCTCCTACGTCCATACGAAGGAGGGTGTATTGTATCTGTCCATAATCCGGGATCTGTATGACAACAGCATTGTAGCTTACAAGACAGCGTCCAGACAGACGGTCAATCTTGTGTTGGATACGATCCGGCTGGCGATGAAGAAAGAGAAAAAGAGAGTCGCTGCGGAGTTGCAGCTCCACAGCGACCAGGGCTTTCAATATACCTCTCATGGATATTTTAAGCTGACTCAATCTTACGGCATAACGCCGTCAATGTCAAGGAAAGGAAATCCTTACGACAACGCAATGGCAGAAAATTTCTTTTCCATTCTGAAGACAGAATGTATCTATCGGCATAAACCAAACACATTCAGAGAAGCAGATGATTTGATTGACAGATATATTTACTTTTATAACCACGAGCGTATCCAGAATAGAACCGGAGTGCTTGTCTGTTTTATTTTATTCTTTTACAATCTTACACGAAATTCAGCGGGTCAACGCGCGTGCCGTTCTGGTAGACCTCAAAGTGGAGGTGGTTGCCCGTGGACTGGCCTGTGGAGCCGACATAGCCGACGATCTGGCCCTTTTCCACATATTCGCCTGCGGAAACCGCAAGCGAGCTGCAATGTGCGTAGCGCGTGGAATATGTACCGTTGTGCCAGATGAGCACGTTATTGCCCCAGGACCAGTGGTACTCCGCAGAGATGACCTGGCCGGATTCCGCCGCGTAAATGGGGGTACCGTACGGAACGCCGATGTCCACACCGCCGTGCGGCGAGCCACTGAACATGCCGCCGAAATACTGTGTGATGCTGCCGTAGCCGTAGCCCGCAAGCGGCCAACTGAATGAAAGGTCGCCGGTGTTCAAAACATCGCTCGTGTTACCCGAACCGGAAGACGTGTTGCCGCTGCCGGAGTTGTTGTTCGCGGCATTCTGGTTCGCTTCTGCCTGACGGCGTGCTTCCTCTTCCTTTTCGGCCTGCGCGTTTCGGTCTGCGATAAGCTGGTCAAGCTGCGAAACGTAATCTTCCTTCGCCGCCTCGGCCGCCGCCAAATCGCTTTCCGCCTCGCTGCTCTGGATATTCAGCTCGTCGATAAGCTTCTGGTTTTCTTCCTCGAGCGCCTGCAACTCTTCCTGCTTCTTTTCAAGGTCTTTCTTCTGGTCGGCAAGCTCCTCTTTTTCTTTGTTGAGCTCATCGCGCTGATCCTGCGTCTGAATGCGGTAAAGGCGGATTTTCTCCATCAGCTCGCGGTCGTGCTTCGTGATGGTCTTCATCGCCTCAGAGCGCATGGAAAAATCGTAAAGGCTTGTGGAATCAAATAAAATCTGCAGCGTCGTCAGGTTGCCGCCGGAAGCATACAGCGAGCGCAAACGGACTTTCAATTCCGCAAATGTATCGGCATATTCCTCGTCCGCCTTTTTAATCTCGGCTTCGAGGTTCGTGATGTTCGTATTGAGCTGCGTAATGTTCTGCACCGCAAGGTCGATGCTCGTCTGGTACGTCGTGATCTGCTCTTCGAGCGTTGCCTGATACGCTTCGGCTTCACTCGTCTGGTCGCGCAGCGAATCAAGCTTTTCGTTAAGGCGCTCGGCCTCGGCTTCATTTTCCGCCTGCTGCGATTTAATGGATTCAATCTGTTCATCGTATTCCGCCGTCGTGGTCGCAAAGACCGAGTTGGAAGAAATGAGCATCGTCACCGCCAGCACACCGGCCACAAAACGCAAGCTTTTTTTCTTCATCTTCATATCGATTAACTCCGTGTTTTCACAAAAATCAAGAGTCCTGAAAAACTCCACCCTTATAATATATTACAATTCGGTAACTTTTTCAAGCTTTTTTGAAATCTTTCTGTAATCAGACACGGAAAGTTTACATTTCAAAAGAAAAAAGGGAAGCACTTAGCTTTCTCAATTTTCTGCATTAGAAATATCAATCCAAGATTTCTTTCGCCGTGCCGACGCGCTGCACGTCGTCCCCGTCTTTAAAGCCCGGTGCGTCCGCAAAATCGAAGCCGAACGCATTCTTTTCCGGAAACAGCTCCAAAAGCGGGAACAGCACGAACGCGCGCTCCAAAATGCCGGGGTGCGGCACATTGAGCTCCTTTTCGCGCTGTGTGAAGCCCTCGTACAGCAAAACATCTAAGTCCATGCACCGTGCGCCGTGGTAGATTTTCCGCACGCGCCCCATCGCTGCCTCTATACCGAGGCACGCGCCGAGCACCGCGCTTGGCGAAAGCTCCGTTTTCAGCAAAACGCAAATATTCCAATAGTCCTGTTGCTCGTCCGGCACATCAAACGGCGCGGTCTGCCACACGGAGGAAACATTTTCGACCTCCGTTTTCGGCAAATGCGAAAGCGCCGCGAGCGCTGCGCGCAGATTTTCCCGGCGGTCGCCTAAATTTGTGCCGAGCCCCAAGACGACGCGCTTCATGTACGGCTCCTTGTCATTTCGACCGAGACGTAATCGAACACCGCGTTGATGGGCGCTTCCGGCTTTTTCAGCTCCACCGTCACGCTCTGCACCTTCGGGTAGTTCTCCAAAATCGCATCGCATACCACCTGCGCCGCGCGCTCAATGAGGTCATATTTCTGCGCCGTGAACACCGCGTTCACCGTTTTGCGTACGGCGGCGTAGTTCACCGTCTCGTTGAGGTCATCTGTCTGCGCCGCGCGGGAAATGTCCGCCTGCATCGCAATGTCTAAAATAAACTTCTGGCCGTTTTCCTTTTCCTCCGGGTTCACGCCGTGGTAGGCAAATATCTCAAGGCCCTTAATACGTATTGTTTCCATTTTATACTCCCTTTCTGAATTGCTTTATCGCGTCCGCTACGCGCGCCGCCTGCACCGCTTCAAACGTATCGTGCGCGCGCACCATGTCTGCGCCAAACAGCACCGATGCCGTATGTGCCGCCACCGTGCCCGCTATGCGGTCTTCAAACGGCGGGTTGCCGCAAACAGCACCGATAACGCGTTTTCTTGACGCCGCCATCAAAAGTGCCGTATCCGGCACGCGAAGCTTCTCCGGGTTTGCGATAAGCGCGAAATTTTCCTCATTTGTCTTGCCAAAGCCGATGCCCGGGTCGAAGCAAAGGCGATTTTTATTGACGCCATGCTGTTCCGCTTCCGCCGTTTTCTTCTCAAAAAATGCCCGAACGCGTTCCAAAATATCGCCGCCCGCGCCGTTCAGGTCATCCGGATCACCGGGGTGCATCACGATGCAGCCGCAGTCGGTGTTTTCCACCGCGCGCCACATTTCCGGTGCAAAACCCGTCACGTCGTTGATGATATGTGCGCCGGATTTAAGGGCTTTTTCCGCCACCTCGGGGTAAAACGTGTCGATGGAAACAGCAAGATTCGTCTTCTCCGCAACTGCCTTCACCACGTTTTCAATGCGCGCCCATTCTTCTTCGGGCGAGATGCGCACGCTGCCCGGGCGGGTGGACTGCCCGCCGATATCCACAATGTCCACGCCCTGCGCTTCCATCTCTACCGCGTGGCGCACCGCTTTTTCGGGATCAAAATACTTGCCGCCGTCGGAAAACGAATCCGGCGTCACGTTCAAAATGCCCATCACATAGGTTCTGTTCAGCGGAAAGCGTTTTCCCGCCGCGTAAAATTCCGTCATATCGGTCTCCTTACTTTGCAAGCAGCAGCATGACCTCGTTGCGGGTCTTCGCTTCCGTGCGCATGCAGCCGCGCAAGGCAGAGGTCTGCGTCAAAGCGCCCGCCGCACGCGCGCCGCGCATCGTCATGCACAAGTGCTCCGCTTCAATGAACACCGCCACGCCGCGCGGGTTCAGGTTTTCTTCGATAAAGTCCGCAATCTGCGCCGTCAGGCGCTCCTGCACCTTCGGACGCCGCGCAAAGCAATCGACAATACGGGCAAATTTGGAAAGCCCGATGATCTTGCCGTCGCGCGGGATATACGCAATATGGCACTTGCCGATGAACGGCAGCAAATGGTGCTCACATACGGAGTAAAGCGGAATGTCCCGCACAAAAACGAGCTCGTCGTGCTCGCCCTCTTCGTGGAAAATTTTGAGATGCTGCTTCGGGTCGGATTTTAACCCCGAGAAAATCTCCGCATACATGCGTGCCACACGGTTCGGCGTTTCCTGCAGGCCCTCGCGCTCCGGGTCTTCTCCGACAGCCAGCAGAATTTCCCGCACCGCTTTTTCGATTCGTTCCAGATCCATAAATGAACACCCTTTCCCTCATGTTTCTCGTTTCCGTCATTATAGCACAGAAGCTGAGAAAAAGAAACGGCCCGCAGCGAAATTTGCCGCAAACCGTGCTTCCTTCAAAACAGATCGAGCATGTTGTCTAAATATATTTCTTCCCGCACGCGCAGCCGGTATTCCGGCTTTGTCATGTAGTAAAGCAGAAATTCCAAAATGAGCGCACTGCCGAGCCCCCTACCCTCAATTTTAAAGTTCGTGAAGCCCATCGGCAGATATACGTTCTGTATATCTTCAACACCGATAAACCCCGGGTTCTCCATCGCCTTTGAAAAGCGGTAGCCCTCCTTTGCGTTCGGCGCGGTGCAGATGTGCTTCGGGCCGTCTATACCGAGGTTTTTGCGGCTCACGGCCTCATAACACGCTTTGCGGTCTTTGCAGCCGAAAGAGCAGCACTCGTTGCAGAGAAACTCCGCCTTGTCCTTCAGCGCCTGCGGCAGCGCGTTCAGCTTTTCAACTTGTTTATTCAGCCGAAAATCCGGCACGACAAACCGAAAATCTTCGCGTTCGAGCTCCCGTTTAAAGTCTTCAAAGTCCGTCAGCACCTTCGTCGTAGACGAAACAAAATACAGCCCCGGGTACGTCTTTTTTAAATAGTCTAACAGTAAATCGGAATGCACGATCACGCCGTTTTGCGGGCTTTCGCTTTCCGCAAACAGCTTGCACAGCGTGTTGCACTTCGGGTCGGATAAATGCTTTTTCTCCAACAAAGAATTGCTGAACGTCAGCCGCGCGGAGATGTTATATTCCCGCATGAGCGAGAGTACCGCGCGCGGGTCGTGCTCGCCGTCGCCGAGGCGTCCGCCGCCCCAAAGGCAGTCCGCCGGCGCGCCGTAAACAGACGCGATCTCGCACCACTCGTAAAAGTATTCTCTGTGCGCTCCGTACAGCGGCAAAAACACACTGTACAGCTCGAAAAATTCAAATAAGCCGGGCAAATGATAGTACGCTGTCACGTTTTCCTCCGATTTAATCCCCGTACGGGTCGGCAATGGCTTCCGAAAGCTCCGTGCCGTCCTCCGCCACCTGCCGCACCGTCACGCGGTCGCCTTTTTCTATGCCGTCCGCCGCACAGGTCACGGCGTATTCGGACAGGAACGTCGTCTCCTTCGCGTTGCCGTCCACGTAAATCACGCTGTACGGCGTGAAATTTTTGCCGCGCACCATCAGCATATCGTTTCGCACATACGCCGTGTTCACAGTGATGTCCCGCGTGCCGAAGCGCATGTCGGTCTCCTCAAACGGCTGCTCGCCGTGGTATACCACACGGTCGCCGTACAGCATGTCGTATTGCAGCGTGCGCAGCTCCGTTTCGTATGCACCGCGCCACGGGTTTAACTGGTGGAATTTCGTCAGTGTGCCTACGTTGATGTCTAAAAGCTCCAAAACACGGGACGAAAGCTGATACGCCTTCACGTTTCTATCCGCGCCCCCCACGCCGCAGTTGCTCCAAATGACGTACTCCGTTTCAAACAGGCCGCCCGCAGAAAGGTCCAGCATATCCTTGCTGATCTCCAGCGACGGCATGTGGTCGCCGTACAGCACCAAAACGGTCGGCTCCTCCCACGTCGTCAGCACATCGGTCAGCGTGCGCAGAAATTCATCCACCTCGTGAATCTGCGTCGCGTAATATTCCATTTGTCCGCGCAAAGCGGGGTCTTCTATGCCGGAAAGCACTTTGATATCCGCCGTCTCGCTCTCCTCCGGATACGCGCCGTGCGGCTGCACCGAAATGGTGTAAATAAGGTCGCGTTCCTCCGTTTCGGAAAGCGCCCGCACAATCTCTTTTGTCAGAATCTTATCCTTCGCCCAGCCGATTTCGTTTGTCTCCACGTGGTTCATATATTCAAGCGTCGTGAATGAATCGAACCCGAGCTTCGGGAACACGATGTTGCGGTCATAGAACGTCGCCGTATTATTGTGAATGACGTGCGACGCGAGCCCAAGTTTTTTTAAGTCATACGCGATGGACTCGCACGGCGTTTCCTGCAAAATCGTCTTGTACGGATATTCGCCCGTGCCGAAGTCATGCACATTCATCTGCGTGATGACTTCAAATTCCGTGTTCGCCGTGCCCGCGCCGACGGACGGCGCGGTGAAATACCCGCTGGGGCATGTCTCCTTCAGCTCTTCAAAATACGGCACCGGGTTTTCGGAGAACGTCACGTCTTTTAAGCGGTTCACGTCGAAAAACGACTCCAGCTGCAAAAAGATGATGTTCGGCACGTCCTCGGGCGCTTTGTCCTTTGTGCGCAGCACCTCCGCTGCAATGGCGCGCACGCGGCGGGCGGAGTAATCCTCCGGCCGGTCGATACCCGTGTCAACGAGACTGCGCGTAAACGTGTACGCAAAGCCGTAATTCTCTGTCAAACGGATAACATCCGTATATGTATTCTCACCGAAGCCTAAGGACGTCGGCAGATACGGAATGACAATGCACGCGCAAAGGAGTATCACGCTCACCGCCGTGTTAAAGAGCCGGTGCACCGGGCTTTTCGGGCACTTTTTAAAGAGCATCACAAGCCCCGCAAGCAGCAAAATCACCGCAATAACAAGCAAAATAAATGCCGGTACGCTCATGTAAATGCCGATAAACGACCAATCGAGCTGCAAAATCGCAAAATCAATGGCGGAAAGCGGCGAAACGCGGTAGCTGAGCACATATAAATTCGCAATGCCGAGTCCAAGCCACACCGTGCCGATCAAAATGCCGAAAAACCACCGCCGCTTGGAAAACAGGCACAGCGAAAGGGAAAACGTCAAAATCAGCACGTTTTCCAAAAATGCCAGCGGGTGCGATTCGAGCAGCACAAAAACAGCGGAAAGGCTCTGCCTGTCCATCAGCTCTATGACGATATTCAAAAATAATCCGCCGAGAAAGCACCCCAAAATCCCCCGAATGCGCGTTCCCTTTTCAAACAATCCGTACAGCGTATGTAAAAACCGCCTGATGTCCTCCACCCCCGGTCTCCTGCTCGCAGTTTCTCAGAACTGCGTATTCAGCATGATTATAAGACCGAAAATGAATTTTTTCAAGCGGTTTCAACTTAGTATTTTCTTAAAATTTTTGGGGCGACATTTTACGTTTCACGCACCTTTGCAGCCTGAATTTCTTTCACATCCACGCCGCGTGGGGCAATGTTTCCCGTATACGTCTCATAACAGCCCCCGTTTCTGCGTTTTTACGCGAACTGTGCGTTATACAAATGCCGGTAGAATGTGTCGCCCTGCATCAAGCTTTCATGCGTGCCTCGCTCCACAATCTCGCCGTCGCGCACGACTAAGATCATATTCGCATTGCGAATAGTCGATAAGCGGTGCGCAATGACAAAGCAGGTCTTGTCCGCCATCAGCGTACGCATGGCCTTTTGTATGCGCAGCTCCGTGCGCGTATCGACGTTTGAGGTCGCCTCGTCCAGAATGAGCAGGGACGACTCCAGCAGCATCGCGCGCGCAATAGTCATCAGTTGCTTTTGTCCCTTTGAGATATTCGCGCCGTCGTCCTCGAGCACCGTCTCGTAACCGGCCGGCAGCGTCCGGATGTAGTCATGGATGCCGCACGCCTTGCACACGCGCTCCACGTCTTCGCGCGTCGCCTTTTCGCTGCCGTAGGCGATGTTTTCATACACCGTGCCCGTAAAAAGCCATGTGTCCTGCAAGACCATGGAGTAATTGAGGCGCAAACTGCGACGCGTCAGATCTTTGATTGGCTTATGGTCAAGCGTAATCTCGCCGCTGTCCACATCGTAAAAGCGCATCAGCAAATTGATGATGGTCGTTTTGCCCGCGCCCGTCGGGCCCACAATGGCCACAAGCGCGCCCTTCGGCACATGCAGCGAGAGATCTTTGATGATCTGTCTGTCCTTTGTGTAGCCGAAGTTCACGTGCGAAAGGTCTACGTCACCCTCAGCTTCGGTGAGGCCTTCGGCATTCGGACTGTCCGCGACCTCGGGCTCTTCATCCAGTAAGCGGAACACGCGCTCCGCCGTCGAAAACGCCGACTGCAATTCGCCGATGATGTTCGCGATTTCGTTGATCGGCCCGCTGAACTTGCGGGAGTACAGCACAAAGCTCGAAATGTTGCCGATAGAGATTGACCCGCCCAAAAACAGCAGTGCGCCGAAAAAGCTGACGAGTGAAAGCGAAAGGTTGTTGACGAAGTTGACGGACGGTCCCACCATGCTGCCGTAATAATCGGCGCGGTAGTACGCGTCCACGGTCTCGTCGTTCTGTTTATCGAGCTTTTTAATGGTGTTTTCTTCTTGGCTATACGCGCGCAGCGTCTTCTGCCCGCTGATCATTTCCTCCACAAAGCCGTTCAGCTCGCCCAGCTTTGCAGAGCGCTTGCGGAACAGCGGCCGCGTAAAGCCCGTGATCTTCTTCGTCATGAACATCGAAAGCGGCACAGTGAAAACAAACACCAGCACAAGCGTCGGCGAAATGGAAAGCATCATGATGAGCGCGCCGATGACTGTGACGGCGCTCGCGAACACCTGCACCATATCATTCGTAAGCGAGGTGTTGATGGTGTCGATGTCATACGAAATACGGCTCAAAATGTCGCCCGTCTGGTGTGTATCGAAGTATCCGACCGGCAGCTCGCTCAGCTTTTGGAACACATCGTGCCGCATCGTGTTCACCACGCGGCGGCTGATGACGATCATAAGGCGCGTCAGCGCATACGAAAGTGCTGCGGATATCGCGTACATCACAACCATCAGAACGCCGTAGCAGCCCACCTTTTCAAAATTGACTTTGCCGCGGCCGAGCTCCATCGCATCCACCGCAAGACCCGAAATGTACGGTCCCGCCAGGGACAGCAAATTGCCGCCGACCGTCAGTAAAATCGCCCCGAGCATCAAAAATTTGTAGCGCATCAAATACGGCAAAAGGCGCGACAGCACCGCCGTTTTTTTCATTTTGGGCTTTTCGTGTTTTTCCGTTTGTACGGTTTCCGGCCTTTTCATGCGTGCACCTCCTTTGCGAGTCCCTCGCCGATCTGCGACTCCCCGATCTCACGGTAAAGCGGACAGGTCTCCATCAATTCTTCGTGCGTACCCATGCCGATGACATTGCCGTTTTCGAGCACCATGATTTTTTCCGCATGCATGATGGAGCTGATGCGCTGCGCAATGATGATCTTTGTCGCGTCCGCACAATGCAGGCGAATTTCTTCACGCAGCTTCGAGTCCGTCCTGTAATCGAGCGCGCTCGAGGAGTCGTCCAACAGCAAAATGTCCGGGTCGCCCGCCAACGCGCGCGCAAGCAACAGTCTCTGTTTCTGCCCACCCGAAAGGTTCGCGCCCTTAATGGCGACCGGCGCGTCCAGGCCGCCCTGTTCTTCCATAAATTCCAGCGCCTGTGCGCGTCGTGCCGCTTCCAAAAGCTGCTCGTCCGTCAGGTTTCGCCCTAAGCGGATATTCTCGCGTATCGTGTCCTTAAACAGCGTGTCGTTTTGGAACACCACGCCGAACTTCGCGCGTAAATCGGACGTCGCGTAGTCGCGGATATCCACGCCGTCTATCTTCACGGAGCCCTCCGAAACGTCGTAGTAACGCATGAGTAAACGAATAATCGTCGATTTACCCGCGCCTGTCGCGCCGATAATGCCGAGCGTCTCGCCGCGCTTTAACGCAAAATCGATGTTCCGCACCGCAAAGCTGCCGCGCGCATAGCGGAACGTCACATGGTCAAACTCCACATGCGGCGCGTTCTTCGGCAAAAAGCTGAAGTGCGGCTCAGTCTCGAAAAGCTCCACCGGCGTGTCCAGCACCTCCAATACACGCGCAGAGGAAGCCGATGCGCGTGAAAGCATCATGAAAATGCGGTTAATCGCCATTAAAGCGTTCAAAACGATGGTGTATAAATTCATAAACGCGATGATCTTGCCGATCTCGGAGGTGCCGTTGTTCACGCGCACCGCGCCCACCGTGATGACCGCCACAATGCCGAGGTTCAGTAAAAGGCTCATCACCGGATTGATGAGCGCCATGGTGCTCTCTGCCGTGCGCTCCTTTTCGGTGAGGTCGTCGTTCACCTTTTTAAACCGCGCACGCTCATAGTCCGATTTGGAAAGCGCCTTGATGACGCGCACGCCCACGGCGTTTTCACGCACCACGCGCAGCATGGAATCGGAAGCCTTCTGCACGATCTTAAAAAGCTTCGCACCTTTTCGCGAGACGTAAAACACAATTACACCCACAATGGGCAAGGACGCCACCATAATGAGCGTCAGCATCGGATCCATCGTCAAGGATACGATGATGCCGCCGAAAAGCAGCAGCGGCGCACGGATGCCGATGCGCTGGATCATGCCGACCGTCTGGTGCAAAACGTATGTATCGCTCGTCATGCGCGAGATAAGCGACGGAATTGTGAACGCATCGACCCTGCTTTCCGAAAGATACGAGATCTTTTGGAACAGGTCATGCCGGATCTGCCGCGTGCAGTCGCGCGCCACAGCGGACGCCATGCGGTTCGCCGTGATGTTGCCGCCCCACGCAATAAGCGAGCACACGATCATCAATCCGCCCCACAGACATACCGGGCGAATCTCTTTCAGCGGGATCAGATCGTCAATGATATACGACAAAATCCACGGGATCGCGAGCTCCACAAGCGTACCGACCGCCTTAAAGCTGATGCCCACGCCCATGCGCGGCAAAAACGGTTTTAAATACACCGCCAGTCTTTTCAAATTACATGCCCTCTTTCCCCTAAGAAGCTCTCAATAGTTGTATTTGCAACTATTATAGCGTATCCCGCACAACTTTTCAATATAATCATAAAATATTTTGGTAAATTTAAGCCTTTGCTTGACAAAAAGTCCCCCCCGTGGTATAATGGATAAAATTTACCGTTTGCGAAAACGAAGGAGGGAATTCCATGATCCACACAGATTTTGACCCGGAGAAAACAGCCGTCATTGAGCCGAGCGAACTCTATCACCCGATGGAAAATATGCCGGAGGCACTCATCGGCGTGTTCTCCCGCCCGCTTACGGAGAAATACGCGGCGGAATTTCACGGCGAAGTCATCATGCAATATCAGGACTGCAACGGTGGAGAACCGGTCTATCGCTGCACTGCGCCGAACGGCACCGCGTTTGCGCTGATGTGCATGCGCGTCGGCGCGCCGTCTGCCTGCGGCATCATGGAAGAGATGATCCCCCACGGCGTGAAAAAGTTTTTGATGCTCGGCTCCTGCGGCGCACTCGATCACGCCATCACCGCCGGGCACATTCTGGTACCCTACGCCGCCGTGCGTGATGAGGGCACAAGCTACCACTACGCTCCGCCCGCCGAGGAAGCCGTACTCGAGCCTGCCTGTGTAGATGCCGTCTGCCAAGCGCTCGAAGACATGGACGTCCCCTATGCCCGCGTGAAAACGTGGACGACCGACGCAATCTTTCGTGAGACGCGCGGCAAGGTTGAAAAGCGTTTAAAGCAAGGCTGCTCCGTCGTCGAGATGGAATGTGCCGCCATGGCGACCGTCGCGGCGTTCCGAAACGTCAAATTCGCCCAGTTCATGTGGGCGGCAGATTCCCTTTCCGGCGAAAAATGGGACGCCCGCAACTTAAATAAGCTCGGCACGGATGCCGGCGAGATCTACATGGAAGCCGCCATCCGCACCTTAGAGTACCTGTAAACATACAAAAAAGTTAAGAAAACCTGAATTCTCCCCGCACAGACTGGAAATGTGCGGGGAGTTGTATTATACTATATAAAATGGGTTTTATGGGAAAGTCGCAAGTCCGTTCCGCAGAGTCGGAATTTCAGTACGATTGAGTCAAGAAAGGAACATGAATATGAACGTAAAACATGAAGAATTGACCGTCCGCGCCTTATATGATCTCAGCTACACCGCGGCGCGCCCGCTGCTTGAAGCCTGCACCTACCCGTGGGAGGCGCTGCCGAAGATCGGCGAGTTCATTAAAGCGCTCGGCAAAACACTTTCGCCCGAGGAATACGACCAGCGCGGTGAAGACGTGTGGGTCGCGAAAAGCGCCAAGCTTTACCCGAACGTCTACATTGCAGGCCCCACTATCATCGGGCCGGAGACCGAGGTGCGCCCCGGCGCATTTATCCGCGGCAACGCGCTCATCGGCGCAGGCTGCGTCGTCGGCAATTCCACCGAGGTGAAAAACGCCATCCTGTTCGACGGCGCGCAGGCCCCGCACTATAACTACATCGGCGATTCCGTCATGGGCCATAAGGCCCACACCGGCGCGGGCGCCGTCACGTCGAACTTAAAGCAGGATCACTCGAACGTCACCGTCTTAAAGGACGGCGAACGCGTAGAGACCGGCATGCGCAAATTCGGCGCCATGCTGGGCGACCACGCCGAAATCGGCTGCGGCAGCGTTTTGAATCCCGGCACGGTCGTCGGCAAAAACGCACGCGTCTATCCGCTTTCCATGGTGCGCGGCTTCGTGCCCGCGAACCACATCTATAAAAAGGCCGGTGAGGTCGCCGAAATTCACGACTGATCTTCGCCGTAAAGAAAAGAGGTCTTTATGGAGCTTTTAAAGCAACTCATCACGCGCATACTCGGCTCCGGGCTGCTTTCCACCGCCCTTGTGCTCGTGCGTGTCGTCACCGTCCTGATGGTTTTGTACGTTATCTGGCGCTGCTATACCTCGTTTAAAAAGGGACAGCGCCGCAAAGACCCGGTCGTCATGCTGGAGGATGCCGCCACCGGCGCGCATTTCCCCGTTTTGTACTGGGAGAATTCCATTGGGCGCAGCCGCAGCTGCGATATTCAAATACCCGATAATTCCGTTTCGCGCGACCATGCCGTTTTAATGCGCCGCGAAGAGGGCTGGTTCGTGTGCGATACCGGCTCCCACGCCGGCACACGCGTGCGCAATAAACAGATCACAGAGCCCACGCTCGTGCAGATCGGCGACAAAATCCGCATGGGCTCCACCACGCTCACGCTGCGTAACGCGTCCGACGTGCCGCAGAAAAAGCGCAGCATGTTCACCGGCTTTTCCAAAGAGGCGGCGTCCCCCTTTAAGCTGATGCTCGTCGTCACGCTCGTTCAGATGTCGCTCACCTTGCAGCTGATGATCGGCACAGGCGAATTCCGCCTCTACCCCGCCGCACCGTTCGTGATTCTGTTCACGGCAAGCTGGGTGCTCTACTTTTTCTCCCGCCGCATCTTAAAGCGCGTCAGCTTTGAGATTGAAACCGTTGGGCTTCTCCTCAGCAGCATCGGCATCCTGCTCCTCAGCGGTGAGGGGCTCGACACCGTTAAAATGCAGATTGCCGCGTTCGGCATCGGCATTGTGCTTTTCTGCTTCCTTGTTTGGTTCATGAGCGACCTCGAGCGCGTCATGAAGCTGCGGCTCTACATCGCCATCGGCGCCATTTTGCTGTTTGTTGCAAACCTTGTGCTCGGCAAAGACGTCAACGGCTCCCGCAACTGGATCTTCATCGGGCCGTTCAGCTTCCAGCCCTCGGAGTTTATCAAAATCGCATTCGTGTTCGTCGGCGCGTCTACGCTCGACCATTTGCAGACGAAAAAGAACATCACGGAGTTCATCGTGTTCGCCGCCATTTGCCTCGCATTCCTGTTCCTCATGCGCGATTTCGGCACGGCGCTCATCTTCTTCGCCTGCTTCCTCATCATCGCGTTCATGCGCTCCGGCAGCTTCCGCACCATTTTCCTCATCCTCGCGGCAGCGTGCTTCGGCGTGTTCCTCATTTTGCAGTTTAAACCCTACGTTGCCCAGCGCTTCTCGGGCTGGATGCACGTGTGGGAGCACACACAGGACAGCCTCGGCTACCAGCAGGTGCGCACCATGACGTATATCGCAAGCGGCGGCCTCTTCGGTCTCGGCCTCGGCAACGGCATCTTAAAATATGTCGCCGCCGGCGACAGTGACCTCGTGTTCGGTATGCTGTGCGAGGAGCAAGGCCTTTTAATGGGCATGGCGGTGCTGTTCGCACTCGTCCTCTTTATCCTCTACGCCCGCAGCGATGTCACACGCAGTCGCTCCACGTTCTACGCCATCGCGGCGTGCGCCGTCTCGGGCATGCTGCTCTTTCAGGCCGCGCTCAATGTCTTCGGCCCCACGGATGTTCTGCCGCTCACCGGCGTCACGCTGCCGTTCATCAGCGCAGGCGGCTCCAGTATGATCTCTGTCTGGGGGCTTCTGGCATTCCTCAAAGCGTCCGATGAACGCACCTACGCTGCCCGCCGTGCGGGAAGACACCCGAAAGGCGAGGCCGACGAAGACACGATTTCCTTCACCCCGCCGCGCTACTCCCCGAACGACCCGCCCACGCCGCGGCCCCGCGTGAATACCCGCGCCGAAAACACGGCCCCGCGTTCCCGCGGCGCATACCGCGTCCATATTTCCGAAGAAAACCTCTCGCCGGGTCAGTCCCGCACACGCAGAAAGGATGGTGACCGCCGATGAAAACGACCGGCTTTCGCTCTTTTGTCCTTTACATTTTGCTGTTCGCCTTCTGCGGCGGCTTCGTCTGGTTCCTCATCAACCTCGCGTTAAACGGCTCCACATGGGCCACGCAGCCGTATAACGGTCACATTTACGGCGATGACACCGCCGTTTCCGCCGGTACCATCACAGACCGCAGCGGCATGGTGCTCGCCAAAACGGAGGACGGCTCCCGCGTTTACGCCGAAAGTGAAGACATCCGCCGCGCACTGCTCCACACTGTGGGTGATTCCAGCGGCTACATCGGCACCGCCGTGCAGGCCGTGCACCGCTCGCAGCTCGTGGGCTATAACCCCATCACGGGCCTTGCGCGCACCGTGCTTTCGGACCTCGGCAACAACCTCGTTTTGACGGTAGATGCCAACGCCAGCGCCGCCGCGTACAACGCCTTCAACGGCCGCAACGGCTCCGCGTTTGTCTATAACTATAAGACCGGCGAGGTACTCGTCAAGGTCAGCGCTCCCACATACGACCCCATGAACGTCCCGGAGGACCTCAACGACAACGAAGAATACAACGGCGTTTTCCTCGACCACACGCTTTCCTCCACCTACACGCCGGGCTCCATCTTTAAGCTCGTCACAGCGGCTGCCGCCATGGAGTACCTGCCCGATTGGGACACCCGCACCTATACCTGCGAAGAAGAAATGGACATCGGCTCCGGCAAGGTGACGTGTCTCAATTACCACGGCGAGCTGAACCTCGAGCAGGCGCTCGGCTATTCCTGCAACCTCTACTTTGCACAGCTTGCGGAGGACATCGGCGCGGAAAACCTCAAAAAGAAAGCCGAAGAAATGGGCTTCGGTAAAAACTTCTCGTTTGATTCCGTCACCACCGACAAAAGCAGTACCAATTTAAGCAGCTCCACCAGCGCCATAGACCTCGCGTGGAGCTCCGTCGGTCAGGCGGATGTCATGGCAAACCCGTACCACATGGCGCTTTTGATGGGCGCCATCGCAAACGGCGGCTCCACACCGGAGCCATACCTCACGGGCGGCAAAAGCCGCACGAGCTACACCTTAACGGACAGCTCCACTGCCGCTTCTCTCCACAGCATGATGCGCAACAACGTCGTCAATTACTATGGCGAGTATCTTTTCGACGGTTATTCGCTGTGTGCCAAAACCGGCACCGCCGAGCTCGACGATAAAAACCCGAACTGCTGGATCGTCGGTTTCTCGGAGGACGAAAGCACCCCGTATGCGTTCGCCGTGTGCGTGCAGGAGGGCACCTCCGGACTCTATACCGCCGGTGAAGTCGTCTCCGCCGCACTCAACGCCATTACAGGGAATTGATCTTCCGTAAACCACAGCGAAGCGACGAATAAAGTTTCGTCCACCTTTTCAAAGGTGGTGGTTTCCAAAGGCAACGCCTTTGGTCGTCGTTCGCAAACGGCGAGACCTTTTTACCTACCAAAAATCAGGAAGATAGGCAGAATAGTCCGGTGGACTGTTCTGCCGCAAGGAACCCTATTAAGGAGTTCCTTGAAGAACTCGCTACAGCGAATTCTTAGAAATAAAGCAACGCCGCACCCTCGATTTTTCATTGAGAGTGCGGCGTTACTTTATGCCTTCGTATAAAATTCAAGCTCCCTCTGACCGAGAAAAAGAGTGAGATACTGCGCACCCGCAATCACAGCTGGGAACACCCACGGCAGCAAAATCAAAAGCCGACAAAATGCAACGAACCCCGAGGGGTTACCTCGGGGTTCGTTGCTTGAAAAAGGAGATTTATGAAAAAGACTCGTACTCTAAATTAAATCAACCCGCGCTGTATTCGGAAAGTTTCAGTTCCACGGTTGCGGACTGCTGCGTCGAAGAGCGGTACACCTGAAGTGTTACCGTATCGCCCGGCTTCTTGCTGAGGATTGCGGAACGCAATGTGGATTCACTGTCCAACTGCTGACCGTCAATAGCGGTAATCACATCGCCCACCTGCAAGCCGGAAGCCTGTGCCTCGCTCGAATTGAGCTGTGCCACATACTCGCCCTGCGGCAAGCCGTAGAAGCGACCCGTCATGCTGTCGATGAACTGACCGGAAATACCGAGAACAGCTCTGTCCTTCACATAACCGTACTGGATGAGGTCGGAGATAATCGGCTGTGCCGTATCGATCGGAATCGCAAATCCAAGGCCCTCATAGCCCGTAGCGGAAATTTTCGCGGAGTTGATACCAACGACCTGACCATACTCGTTGATGAGTGCGCCGCCGGAGTTACCGGGGTTAATCGCCGCATCGGTCTGGATGTATTCCATCGTGTAGCCGGTCGTGTTATTGGCAATCGCGCGGTTCAAAGCAGAAACGTAACCGATCGTTACGCTGGAGCTCAGTTCGTGGCCGCCCGGGTTACCGATGGCCATGACCTTATCCGCAACACGCAAATCTTCGGAAGAACCAAATTCCGCAGCCGTCAAGCCCGTCGCATCGATCTTTACGACCGCAAGATCCGTCACGGTATCGCTGCCGATCAGCTGCGCTTCATACGTCTCACCGTCGGAGGTTATAACCTTCAGGGAAGTCGCACCCTCCACAACATGCGCATTCGTGATGATGTAGCCATCTTCACTCATGATGATGCCGGAACCTTCGCCCGCCGGGGAAACGCTGCTGTCCGACGTATCGGTCTGCATAAAGCCGTAATTCTGTGTCACCTGATAATTCTGGATGCACACGACAGACGGTGTAAGCTTTGCGGCAATGTCCTGGTCGCTCATCGCGGAAACCGTGCCGTCGCTGCTCGCACTCGTATCCGAGTTCGTGTCGCCGTTCACCACACGCGAGATTGTGAACGCAGCATTGCTGCTCGCTTCGGAAGACTGCACATTGATGACGCCGTTTTGAATCATCACGACGAATACGCCAAGCGACGCCGCCGAGGTGATCGCACAGCAAAGCACAACGGCTAAAAGCTTCAAGCCGAATTTCGAGCCGTGCTTTTTGGGCTTCGGCTGTTTTTGCGGCTGATGCACAGGCACACCGTAATACACAGGCTGTCCGTTTGGCTGCACCGGCGCGTTCTGCTGCGGAGCGCTCTGTGCGTTCCACGTATATGCGGGGGTGTTGTTCGTCGGATACTGTGCGTTATGATAGGTGCCGTAGGCGTTTGTGCTGTTTACAGCGTTATTAGCGGAAGTATTGGTGTTCACCGGTTCAGACCCATTGTTCGGGTCAAAACCATTTTGGAATTTCTCATGATTGTCACTCATGGTTCCTTACTCCTTTCACATAATACCATATTCCAAACGGTTTTTCAACCTTTTTTTCTTTCCGTTCGGATTATCTATATTATTTCGGAGTTCTGTGAAGTTCATGTGAAGTGCAGTGAACAGTTTCATGAAAAAAGCAAGAAATCTCTGTCACACAAAAACAACGAAAGCCACCGGTGCGTGTTCCGGCGGCTTTCCTTATACGCTGATTTTATTTTGTCGTCAGATGCGCACTTTTCAGCGCCTTGCGAATCAAAGCGGAGAGCGGCACGGAAATGATGATGGCGAGAATCGCGTTCACCGTGCTCGAAGCCGCTTTCGTCGCAAGCGCAATCGCCGCAGCCTCCGGCGCACTGCCCGCAAGCACCGTCGTAATGTAGGACTTTGCGAGATACAGCACAATGTATGTCAGGCTGCCGCAGATGCCCGCCACAATGCTGCGCGGTACGGTAATGGTAAAGTCTTCCTCCAGCATGTTGCCGGTGATTTTACCTTTGTGCGCGATGAGGCCGCAAACCGCAGCCAGCAGGAACTTAAATACAAACGTAAACGGAGCCGAAGCGATGTACGCCGGGTTCGTCAGGTCGTAGAGCATCGCGCCGATACCGGAAGCCAGACCGCCTCCGATCGGGCCCATCACAAAGCCCGCAAGCAGGCAAAACGCGTTGCCGAGGTGGATACGGGAAATATCGCCCACCGGCACCGGAATCGGGAAGCTCAGGTAGTTGGAAACGAACACCAGCGCGCCCAAAAGGCCCACGGTGACAATCTTGTAGATGGAATTCTTGTTTTTCATTTTGATTACCCCTTTGCTTTGGGACGCGACTGCACCGTTCGTGCGCCGTGCCTTGAAGATTGCACCCAGTATAGCACCACGCTGGTATTGTCGCAATGGCCAGATTTAATATAATTTTTAAGGTCAGATGGTTTTTTCACACCCCAAAAAGCCCGTCCCGGTTGCATTTTCGTCAAAAAAGCGGTATACTGACGGTGCGAAAAGTGTCGTTCGCTTTTCGATTATCTATAATATGAAGAAGGGATATTCATGGCAAAAGTAAAAGCCGTTATTTTTGATATGGACGGAACCGTGGCCAATACGCTCACTTCCATCGCCGGATTCGGCAACGCCGCGCTTGAAGCGCACCGCTTAAAAACGTTCCCCGTAGACCGCTACCGCACATTCGTCGGTAACGGCGCAGATATTCTCATGCGCCGCATGCTCACTGCCGCTAAGGGCACTTACACCGAAGAAGATGTAAAAGCCCTGCGCAAAACGTATGACGCTTTATATGAAAGTGATCCCACAAAAGACGTAAAGCCCTACCCCGGCATCGTAGAGCTGCTCCAAAAAATGCGTGAAAACAACGTCAAAGCCGCCGTGCTCTCCAACAAACCCGATAACATGACGTGCTATATCGCCGAAAAGCTGTTCACCGGGCTTTTTGATGTCGTCCACGGACAAAGGGAAGGCGTACCGAAAAAGCCGAACCCCAGCGCCGCACTTTTATTGTGCGAAGAATTAGGCGTCACCCCCGCCGAATGCCTGTATGTCGGCGACAGCGGCGTTGATATGCAGACCGGGCAGAACGCCGGCCTCTTCACCGCCGGCGTCACCTGGGGCTTCAGGGACGAAAAAGAGCTCGAAGAAAACGGCGCCGATACCCTTGTCCATAACGCAGAGGAGCTGGAAAACCTTATCCTCTAAGCTAACGGCAATGGCGATTAAAAGTCTTTCGTCAAGTTTTCTTCAGAAAACTTTTTGCCTAAATATAATTTATCCTCTCCAGGCTGCGTCCGGAGAGGATTTCTTCTTTTATTGCGCTTTGCTGTTTAGCTCCCGATATGTCCCAAGAATTAGCACCACCGAAACCACAAACGTCAAAATGTCTGAAACCGGCATCGAGTATAAAACGCCGTCCAAGCCGAACCAAATCGGCAGCAGGATTGCAAAGCCCACGCCGAACACTACCTCGCGCAACATGGAAAGTACCGTCGAGCTCAGCGCCTTGCCAAGTGCCTGCAGGAAAATAAAGCACGCCTTGTTCACGCATGCCGGAATCATCATACACAGGTAAATACGGAATGCCTTCACCGCAAACTCCGTGTAAAATGCGCTTTCATTTGCCGCGCCAAACAGCGAAATGAGCTGTTGCGGGAAAAACTCCACCAAAATCAGCGCCACGGCGCCCACCGCTGCTTCCGAGATCAGCAGCATCGTAAACAGCTTATTTACGCGCCTAAATTTCTCCGCACCCATGTTGAAGCCCACGATCGGTATGCACCCCGCCGCCATACCGACAACGATCGAGATCACAATCTGAAAGAACTTCATCACAATGCCGACCACTGCCATCGGGATCTGTGCGTACTGCGCCTGCCCGAAAATCGGGTCCAGTGCGCCGTATTTGCGCAGCATGTTGTTGATGGCCGCCATTGCCGCCACAAGGCTGATCTGTGAGAGGAAGCTTGTCATACCAAGCAACAAAATGCGCCTGCAAAGCCCGCCGCCAAGCTTAAAATCTCCCTTTCCCGGGCGAATCACACGCATATTGCACAAATACCAGATTGCAAGCACCGCCGTCACAATCTGCCCCAGCACCGTCGCAACCGCCGCGCCCATCATACCCCAGCGGCACACGAAAATGAACACCGGGTCTAAGATCGTGTTCAATATCGCGCCCGCCAGCGTCGATGCCATCGCAAATTTCGGGCTGCCGTCCGCGCGGATAATTGGGTTCAGCGCCTGTCCGAACATATAAAACGGCACGCCGAGCGCAATATAGAAGAAGTACTCCTTCGCATAACGAAACGTCTCCACGTTCACACGCCCGCCAAACATCGTTAAAATCGGTTCCGCCAAAAGCAAATACACAGCCGTCAAAGCCGCGCTTGCAAGCAAAACCAGCACCACGGCGTTGCCTACGCTCTTCTTCGCCGTTTTCACGTCCTTTTTACCGAGGTTGATACTCACATACGCGCAGCAGCCGTCGCCGACCATTACCGCGATTGCGAGCGCCGCCACGGTCAGAGGAAACACAACGGTGTTCGCCGCGTTGCCGTAAGAACCGAGGTAGTCCGCGTTTGCAATGAAAATCTGGTCAACAATGTTATACAGCGCGCCGACCAGAAGCGAAATGATACACGGCACTGCATAACCGCGCATCAGCTTGCCCACACGTTCTGTGCCCAAAAATACGTTGGTGTTTTCTTCCATACCTTTACTCCCTGATATAAATCTAAATCACAAAGCAGCGAAATACGCCGCCCGAAAATCCGGACTTACGCATCTCGCTGCTCGATTTTGAAACCTATAAACTTGTATGCCGTCAGTTCAAATAGTCACCCACCGGAGCGGAATTGTACTGCTTAATAATTTTGATCACAATTGAGCCGTCCGTTTCCTTATGCTCCTCTACGATTTTATACTTTGTGTGGCTGCGTTCCAGCCCGCTCTTGTAATTCGCAACTTCCTCCTGTACTGCGCGCATGGCGTAATCCTTTACCACACCCTCTTTAAGCTGGAAATGCAACGTTTGACAGATACACGCAGACTGAATTCGTTTCATAATTTCACCATTCCTTATCAAAATAAATGCGGCGCATATACGCAAACCGGATTTACGCACATACGCCACACGTTTTCTATTATTTTACTCTTTTGAAAATACTTTTTCAAAGGCAGTTTTCGCAAAATTTTCCGGCTCGCAGATTGGACACTTTGCACAAGCGTCACACGTCTGCTTCTTCGCCCCGCACATGTGCCGCCGTCTGTATTCCGTTGGCAGCTCGCCGTAGGCCTCCTTAAACGCCGCCGTAAATCGGCTCTGGCTCTCATACCCCACGGCCTGCGCTACGGACGCAATGTCGTTCTGCGTTTTCAGCAGCAGCCCCGCCGCAAGCTCCATGCGGTGCTGCTTCATGTGCGCCGCAATCGTCGTGCCGTACACTTTTTTGAACACCGTTTTCAGCGTCGTGGTGTTCATAAGGAACTCTCTTGACAGCGTTTCTATCGTGATGCGCTCGCTGATGTGTTCAATCAGGTAATTGTGCACGTTCCGAATGATCTCCTCCTGCGAAGCCTGAAAGTCAACTTCCTTTTCCGGGCACGTGATCTCCATCACCTGCTCCACAATCTCGTGCAAAAGCCCGATCTGCTCGGTGTCCGACGCCTTATAGTAGACTTCCTTGCCATCGCGGCGGCTCATGATAAGCCCACTGTCTAAAAGCGACTTCAAATGGTGCGAAACTGCCGGACTCGACATATCCATCATCGCTGCAATGTTGATAACACATTCTTCCCGGTGACTTAAAAGCCAGAAAATGCGCACGCGCACCGGGTCGCTCAGCTGCTTGAATACATCCGCCACGGCCGAAAAACGCTCCGTATTCATCAATTCTCTATGCAGCGCTTCGTCGTGCTTGTGCCTGCCGTGGTCGTGCGGCAATGCAAAATCCGCCATAAAAAGCCCTCCGTTTATCCGTTTCGGAAATCCCGTTCGCCCGTTTGGAAGCAGCACCCGAAAACCCCTTGATTTTTTATTCCGGCCCCAGTATACTACAACTGTAACGATTAAGCAAGTATTTAATCGTTAGCACCACATTTTAAAACAAAATGATTTTTTACGGAGGTTTTTCCCATGAAAAAAACGTACAGCATCGAAGTTGACTGCGCAAATTGTGCCAACCTGATGGAAGAGGCAACCAAGAAAACCGCAGGCGTTGCAAATGCGACCGTAAACTTCATGACCCAGAAGATGATCGTTGAGTTTGAAGACGGTCAGGACGCTAAAGCTGTCATGAAGAATGTCCTCAAGGCCTGCAAAAAGGTTGAGCCGGACTGCGAGATCGAGCTTTAATTTACTTCGGTCTACCCGTATAGTCAGAAAAAATGACCGGCTCCGCTTTCTCGGTACAGTCGGTCTTTTTCACACGGTAATGTGTCATCTAACTGCCATATAAAACCACAAGAGGTATCCTCATGAAAAAGAAACAAAAGATTACGCTGTACCGCATCATCATCACCGCCGTGATGCTGGTCGTGTTACAGTTCTTACCTATCACAGGCATTCCGCGCCTTATCGCGTACCTCGCCGCCTATCTCGTCATCGGCTACGATATTTTGAGAAAAGCCGGCAAGGGCATCCTAAACGGCCGCGCGTTCGACGAAAACTTTTTGATGGCGCTCGCCACCCTCGGTGCGTTCTTCCTCGCCATTTGGACAAAGAGCGGCGATTATCTTGAGGGCATCGCCGTGATGCTGTTCTATCAGATCGGCGAGCTGTTCCAAAGCTACGCCGTCGGCAAAAGCCGCAAAAACATCTCCGCGCTGATGGACATCCGCCCGGACTACGCCAACATTGAAAAAGACGGCAAGTTAGAACAGGTCGATCCCGACGAAGTCGCGGTCGGCAGCATCATCGTCGTGCAGCCGGGCGAAAAAGTCCCGCTCGACGGCGTGGTCGAAAGCGGCAACGCAAGCCTTAATACCAGCGCGCTCACCGGCGAAAGCCTCCCGCGCGATGTCAAAGAGGGCGATGAGATCATCAGCGGCTGCATCAATTTAAACGGTGTTCTGAAAATCCGCACCACAAAGGAATTCGGCGAGTCCACCGTTTCCAAAATCCTCGACCTCGTCGAAAACGCCAGTTCCCGCAAGTCCCGTTCGGAAGCGTTCATCTCCCGCTTCGCTAAAATTTACACCCCGGCGGTCTGCATTTCCGCTGTACTGCTCGGCATCGCCGTGCCGCTCCTGCGCATGGCGTTCGGCATGGATGCCGCTTGGGTCGATTGGATCTACCGCGCGCTGACCTTCCTTGTCGTCAGCTGCCCGTGCGCACTTGTCATTTCCATCCCGCTCAGCTTCTTTGCGGGCATCGGCGGCGCAAGCCACGAGGGCGTGCTCATCAAGGGCTCCAACTATCTTGAAGCCCTCTCCGATGCAAAAATCGTCGTGTTCGATAAAACCGGCACGCTCACGCAGGGCGTGTTTGAGGTCACTGCCGTCCACCACAACACGATGGACGAAGCAAAGCTGCTCGAGTATGCCGCGCTCGCCGAGTGCGCCTCCTCCCACCCCATCAGCAAAAGTTTGCAGAAAGCCTACGGCAAAGAGATCGACCGCAGCCGCGTAACGGACATTGAAGAAGTCAGCGGCAAGGGCATCACCGCCAAGGTCGACGGGCACGAGGTCCTCGCCGGCAACGCAAAGCTCATGACGCTGCACAATATTCCATATAACGACTGCCACAGCGTCGGCACCATCATTCACATGTCAATCGACGGCGAATATGCCGGTCACATCGTTATCTCCGATGTCATCAAGCCCCATTCCAAGGAAGCCATTCAGAAGCTGAAGCACGCCGGTGTTGAAAAAACCGTCATGCTCACAGGCGATGCCAAGCGCGTGGCTGATCAGGTCGCCAAAGAGCTTGGCATTGACGAAGTTCGCAGCGAGCTGCTCCCGGGCGATAAGGTCAACGAAGTCGAAAAGCTCATTCAGAATAAGCCGAAGAAAGCAAACCTCGCGTTCGTCGGCGACGGCATCAACGATGCGCCGGTGCTCACCCGTGCCGATATCGGCATCGCCATGGGCGCCATGGGCAGCGATGCCGCTATCGAAGCCGCAGACGTTGTCCTCATGGACGATGACCCGATGCAGATTGCAAAGGCCATCAAAATTTCCCGCAAGTGCATCGGCATCGTCAAGCAGAACATCGTGTTCTCGCTCATCATCAAGTTCGGCTGTCTCGCGCTCACCGCGTTCGGTCTTGCAAACATGTGGGCAGCCATCTTTGCGGATGTCGGTGTCATGATTATCGCGGTTCTCAACGCCATCCGCGCTTTGAAGTACAAAGAATAAAAGATAACATACCAAAACGCCCTCCCGCTGCGGTTTTTCCGTAAGCGAGAGGGCGTTTTTCGTTTTCTGTTTCAGCTTTTAATCTTTGTACAGATTGCCCGTGTACCAATCCACCATGCCGTTTTGCACAGCGTCCTCAAAGTAGTCGGGCCAGTAGTCCGGCGCTTTGCCGGAGGGATACCAAATGTCCGGGTACAACGCGTTTTCGTTCTCCGTGATTTTTGAGGTGTCCACGGTCGCATCTTCGCCGTCACGCACCTTGCGCGCCACGATCACCGTGCGGAAGCCCTCATATTCATACGAGCATGTTGAAAGCATCACCGTTTTGTCGTTTTCGTTCAGGTCAACGCCGGTGTTCACCATGCTGCGTTTCATCACGTCGTAGTAAAACTGCATCTTGTCTTCCGCAGAGCCAAAATCGCCGCGCAGATAGTTGAACAGCTCCCCTTGGTTATCGTATGTATTCGTCTTGAATACCGAAACAATCTTCCATTCCGCCGCTTCCTTTTCGGTGTCATAGCGAAATACCGGACAGCTTTTCACGGTCTTGGCACTGCCAAAACCGATCACCTGCCAGAACATTCTGCCGTCCTGCATGCTGTGCCCGTGCAAAACCTGATTATCGGAGTCCACCGTGCACATACCGTCCAAAAAGATGCTGCCGTACTTCGTGCTTTCCTTTTTGTAGTTGCGGTAAAGGTAATACTGCGGGTCGTCTGCAGGCGGCGTCAGCACCGGAAAATTGATGTCCGTGCCGTCCAACTGCACCCAGCCCGTAATGTCGCTGTTCACACTTTGCAGCTTCAAAACAGCCTCGCGACGGCGCTCCAGCTCTGCCATGCGTTCGCTGTCCGCCGTGTCGTCTTCGGAAGAAACCGGGGCCACGCTTTCCGTGTCGCCCGCTTCGGAGTAGATTTTCTGAATCTCATCTACGTTTTTATCCGTCACATACGGGTTCACAATGAGCTCAATTACAAGCACCGCCGCCGAAACGACAAAAATCACCGAAAACAGCGTGATGAGCACCGGGAACAGAATTCTCCGCTTTCTCGGCTGCATACTTTCTTCGTCTTCATAGACCGCCACGCGCCGCATATTCTCCGGCTCGCGGTATTTGCGCCGCACGCGTTACGCCTCGTCCACCGGCAAACCGGCAAGGTAGCGGCGCACCATATCGAGTGCTTTGGAGGCCGCGCAGTGGCGGTGCCATTCGCGGGATTTCAGTCTGCCCATCGGCTGGCGCTTTGCCACCCACGTGTTCTTGCCGTCACTCAACGCAATGTACACAAGGCCCACAGGCTTTTCTTCTGTGCCGCCGTCCGGGCCCGCAATGCCCGTGATACCCACGCCGATGTCTGCACCGCTCTCACGCACAATGCCTTCCGCCATCGCGCGCGCCGTCTGTTCGCTCACTGCGCCGTATGTCACAAGCGTCTCGTGCGGTACGCCGAGCAAACGCTCCTTCACGCAGTTTGCATACGTCACACAGCCCGTCTCAAACACGGCGGAGGAACCCGGAATATCCGTAATGCGCTTTGCAAGCATACCGCCCGTGCAGGATTCCGCCGTCGCAAGCTTCTTGCCCGCCTTTTTAAGCGCACTGACCACAAGCTCCTCCAGCGTCTCCACGTCCACACCGTACACGAAGTTGCCGATGCGCTTCTTCAATTCTTCCACCACCGGCACGCACATCACGTCCGCTTCTTCTTTCGTTGCGGCCTTCGCCGTCACGCGCACGAACATCTCGCCTTCCTTGGCATACGGCGCCACGGTCGGGTTGCTCTGCTCCATCAGGTCTTCGATCATCTGTGCCACCGGCGCTTCGCCTCTGCCGTACACATGCACGCTGTGCGAAGCGATGACCGCGCTCTGGAATTTCTCAAGGTACGGCACGGCATAGTTGTGCAGCATCGGGGTCAATTCCGAAGGCGGGCCGGGCAGCATGATGACGATCTTGCCCTTGTCCGTCCGGAACGCGCAGCCGGGCGCAGTGCCGTTGTCGTTTTTCAGCGCGGTGCAGCCCTCCGGCAGCATCGCCTGCTTCATCTGGTTTTCGGTCATGCCGCCGTTTGCAAAGTAGTCGAGCAAATGCTGATAGCTCTGCTCGTGCAAAACAAGCTTCTTGCCCGCAGCCGCCGCCACGGTCTCTTTCGTCAGGTCGTCGCCCGTCGGCCCAAGGCCACCTGTCGTGATGAGAATATCGCTTCTGTCGAGCGCGTCGTAAACAGCCTTTTCCAATCTGCCCACGTTGTCGCCGACTACGGCGGCGTAGAGCAGATCAATGCCGAGCGCCGAAAGCGCCTTTGCAACGATTGTTGTGTCCGTGTTCACGGTCTGGCCGAGCAAAAGCTCTGTACCTACCGATAATACTTCTGCCTGCATGGTAAAATTCCCCTTTCTTACAGATGACGGATCTCCGTCTTTTCAAGGCAATTTTTCAAAAGCTGTTCCACATCAAGCTTCTGTTCCGCAGCCTCCACCACATTTAAAGTGGGGCGGGTGCGCGGGTGCTTCGGCGTAAACACCGTGCAGCAGTCCTCATACGGCTCAATGGAAATATCATACGTGTCAATGCGGTGCGCAAGCGTCACGATTTCCGACTTGTCGCTGCCGATGAGCGGACGGAAAACCGGCATATTCGCCGCGGCGTCCGTGCAGGCGATGGCCTGTATCGTCTGGCTTGCCACCTGCCCAAGGCTCTCGCCCGTGATGAGTGCGCTGCATTCGCGCTCGCGTGCAATGCGCTCGGCGGCACGCATCATAAAGCGGCGCATAATCACGGTCGCAAGCTCCTCCGGGCAGTTGTCTCGAATTTGCTCCTGAATTTCGGTGAACGGCACGGTAATCATGTCCATTCTGCCCGCGTATTCGCCGACCTTCTTCAGCAGCGCCACCACCTTTTCATGTGCGCGCTCGCTCGTGTACGGCGGGCTCGCAAAGTGAATGGCCGTCAGCTCCACGCCGCGCTTTGCCATCATCCAGGCTGCCACCGGGCTGTCGAGGCCGCCGCTGATGAGAATGGCCGCCTTGCCGCCCGTACCCACCGGAATGCCGCCCGCGCCGGGCTTCGTCTCGCCGTGGATATACGCCGCTTTCTCGCGGATTTCCACGCGCACCGTGATCTCCGGGTTATGCACGTCTACGGAAATGTGCGGGTTCGCGCGCAGCAGCGCCGCGCCCACCTCACGGGAGATTTCCATGGAGCCGAGCGGGAACTTCTTGTCCGCACGCTTCGATTCCACCTTGAACGTCTTAAAGCCCGCTAGTGTGTCATTGAGGTATTCCGGCGCCATTTTTGTAATGGCGTCCATGTCCTTTTCACACACGCAAGCGCGCGCATAGCCGATGACGCCGAAAATCTTCGAGATGCGCTCCTCGGCCTCGTCAATGTCCGCGTCCTCGTCCTTCGGTTCGATGTAAATGGTGGACTGCATGGAGTACACCTCAAAGTTGCCCGCGCGCGCAATGCGTCGGCGAATGTTCTTTAACAGCCGGTCTTCAAACGTGCGGCGATTCAATCCCTTTAAGACGATCTCGCCGAGCTTGACCAGAATCACTTCCTGCATGACAAAATTCCTTTCCGTCTATAAACTCACGCTTACGCGTGCGAAAGCGTTTGGAGGCCCTCTTTCAAGGCGTTCGCAAACGCGTCCATTTCTTCTGCTGTGTTTTCCGCCGAAAGGCTTATGCGCAGCGATGTTTCAACGCGCTCCTTCGGCAGCTGCATCGCGCTCAGAACGTGGCTCGGTTTTGCCTTGCCGCACGCGGAACCGCTTGAAACAAAAATGTTTCGCTCCGCCAAAAAGTGCAGCATCGTCTCCGCACGCACGCGCCCTGCCGAAAGATTCACAATATACGGCAGCGCGTTTTCGGGCGAGTTCAAAACGACCTCCGGCATTACTTTCAGCCGTTCAATCAAATGCGCCTGCACCGCTTTTACGTGTGTGAGCGCCTCTTTTTCCGTCATCATGTGCTTCACCGCTTCGCCGAACGCACAAATTTGCGGCACCCCCTCGGTGCCGGGGCGCAGATTTTTCTCTTGCCCGCCGCCGAAGCTGTGCGGCAAAATGCGTACGCCGCTTTTCACGTACAGCGCGCCCACGCCCTTCGGCGCATGCACCTTGTGGCCCGAAACACTGATGAGGTCAACACCGAGCTTTTTCGGCTGGAGCGGAATTTTGCAGAAGCCCTGCACCGCGTCCGTGTGAAACAGCGCCGGGGCTTTTTTCCTCTTGATCATGCCCGCAATGTCTTTCAGCGGCAGCAAAACACCTGTTTCGTTATTCACCGCCATCACGCTGACCAAAATCGTCTTCGCATCAATGGCCGCGTCAAATTTCTCTTTCAGAATATTTCCGTCCGCCTCCGGCTGCACATACACGACCTCAAAGCCCTCTTTTTCCAGCTGCGCCATCGTATTGAGCACCGCCGGATGCTCGATCGCCGTCGTCACAATCTTGTTGCCTGCGCGTTTTTTCGCGTGCGCCGCACCCAAAATCGCAATGTTGTCGCTCTCTGTGCCGCCGGACGTGAAATAAATCTCCCCCGGCTGCGCTGAAAGTCTCTCGGCGATGATCTCTCGCGCCGCAGTCATCTCCTTTTCCGCCGCAAAGCCCTTGCTGTGCAGCGAAGAGGGGTTGCCATAGCATTCCGTCATCATGTAAAGCGCCTTTTCCGCCGCCTCTTTTGAAACGCGCGTCGTCGCGCTGTTGTCCAAATAAATTTCCTGTGTCGTATCCATCATTATCCCTTACAGTTTTCGGTAGCCGGTCGAAAAATCGACCACATTTCTAAGCGGCTCACCCGCCAGAAAACGCTTTAAATTCTCCGCCATAATACGCACAATGCGGTCGTGCGTCTCCTGCAAATGGTATCCGCCGGAGATATGCGGTGTGATGACCGCGTTTTCCATCTTCCACAGCGGGTGATCTGCGGGCAGCGGCTCCGGGTCGGTCACGTCCACGCCCGCGCCCGCAAGCTTTCCGTTTTCCAGCGCCGCGCACAGCGCATCTGTGTCGACGATCATCCCGCGGCCGACGTTTAATAAAATCGCGCCGTCCTTCATCTTCGCCATGCGCTCTGCGTCAAACATACCCTTCGTTGCCGTCGTGCCCGGCAGCGTGATGGCCACGCAGTCCGCCTGTGGCAAATATTCGTCAAGCTTATCGGTGTGGATGAGCTCGTCCACAAAATCGGGCTTATCCGTACCCGTGCGGCGCACGCCGATCACCCTTGCGCCCAGCGCTTTCGCACGCTTCGCAAATTCCCCACCGATGTCGCCGAGGCCGAGCACCAACACCGTCGAGTTCCACGCCGAGCGCACCTGCCCGAGGTCGCACCACTTGCCCGTGCGCTGCACATCGCGGTACAAATGCAGCTTTTTTAAAAGTTCAAGCCACACCGCGACCATGTATTCCGAAATCGCAAGGCCATACGCGCCCGTTGCATTCGTCAAAACGGTCTCCTTCGGCAGACAGCCGTGGATATACCCGTCCACGCCCGCACTGTTCGTCTGCAACCATTTGAGCTTATCGTCGGTCGAGATGAGCTTCGGGCTCACGTTGCCGAGGATTATATCCGCGTTCTGCACGTCCTCGCGCTCCGCCTTGCCCTCTTTATAAATAAACGTCTCCCCCGGCGCGGCTTCTTCGAGCCACACGCGCTGATAGGGCTTCGCCTCCATCGCAACTAAAATGTTCACAGTGTCTCGATCTCCTCTCTCCACACCGTATTGCACGCATCGCTCGGCATACGGAAATCGCCGCGCGGCGAAAGCGTCACAGAGCCCACCTTCGGGCCGTCCGGCAGGCAGGAGCGCTTAAACTGCTGTTGGAAGAAGCGGCGGTAGAACGTTTTCAGCCACTTTTTAATGGTCTCGGCGTCATACTGCCCCGCAAATGAGCGCAGCGCCATCGCATAAATTTTACGTGGCGTAAACCCAAAGCGCAGCATATAATACAAATAGTAATCATGCAGTTCATACGGCCCCACAAGGTCTTCCGTCTTCTGTGAAATTTCGCCGTCCTTCGGCGGCAATAATTCCGGGCTGACCGGCGTGTCCAAAATATCAAGTAAAACGCGGCGCAGCTCGTCGTTGCCGTGCATCGCCTCATAACGCACGAGGTGGCGCACCAGTGTCTTCGGGATAGACGCGTTCACCGCATACATCGACATGTGGTCGCCGTTGTACGTCGCCCAGCCGAGCGCAAGCTCAGAAAGGTCGCCCGTGCCGATGACAATGCCGCCGTGCTGATTCGCAATGTCCATCAAAAGCTGCGTGCGCTCGCGCGCCTGCGAATTTTCATACGTCACGTCCAACACCTCGGGATCGTGCTGAATGTCCTTAAAGTGCTGCTCCACCGCCTTCGCAATCGGAATTTCATCAAAATGCACCTTGAGTTCTTCCGCAAGGCACTGCGCGTTGCTCTTCGTGCGCGCCGTCGTGCCGAAGCATGGCATCGATACCGTGCGGATGCCCGTGCGCGGCAGGCCGAGCATATCAAACGCGTTCGCCGTCACAAGCAACGCCAACGTGGAATCGAGACCGCCCGAAAGCCCAATGACCGCCGTTTTACAGCCGATGTGCTTCAGTCTCGTCGCGAGACCCGTCGCCTGCATTTTGAGGATCGTCTCGCAGCGTGCGGAAAGGTCGGCGTCGTCCTTCGGCACAAACGGGTACGGGTACGCCGTGCGCGTCGTCTCAAACTCGGGCAGGTCCATCGAAGCGTCGATGATGTCGCACACAGGCTCGTCCTGCCACGTATTCATGCGGCGGCGCTCCTGCACAAGGCGCTCCACGTCGATGTCGCCGTAGGTGATGCCGTTCGTAAACAAATCGCTCTCGTTCAGTAACGAGCCGTTTTCGCAAATCAAATTGTGTCCCGCAAAGATCATGTCCGTCGTGCTTTCGCCAAAGCCGCTGTCCGCGTACACATACGCTGCAAGCAGACGACCGGAGTGCATGCGCAGCATGTCGCGGCGGTACTGCGCCTTACCGATAATTTCATCGCTGCACGAAAGATTTAATAAAACGGTCGCGCCGCCCTTTGCAAGCGTCACGCTCGGCGGGTCTGCCACCCAAACATCCTCGCAGATCTCCACGCCCACGGTCACATCCGGCGCAAGCTCAAACACCACGTCACGGCAGCCGTACCAGTCGCCCGCATAGCGCAGCATGCCGCTTTCCGGCGCGGGGGAAAAATGGCGCAGCTCGTAAAACTCGGAGTAATTCGGAATATGCTGCTTTGCCGGCAGGCCCAGCAAAACGCCGCGGCTGAACACCGCCGCGCAGTTATACAGCGCCCCACCGGACGGGATCGGCATACCCACCGCGCACAGAATATCGAGGTCTTCCGTCTCTTCGATGAGGTCAAACAGGCACGCCTTCGCGCTTTCCATCAGCTTTCTGTCCTTAAACAGGTCGCCGCAGGTGTAGCCCGTCATCGCAAGCTCCGGGAACGCGATGACCGAAGCGCCGTTTGCGGCCGCCTCGCGGATCATCTTCGCCATCTCGTTTTTGTTGTACGGGCAGTCCGCCACCTTCACGTGCAGTGTAGCCGCCGCCACGCGCACCATTCCGTCTATTTTTATGCTCACAAATAAGCTCCTCTCAAGTGTCACCGGAGGTGACACAATTATATTCACTTGCACAAATTCCCCCTGCCGAAAAAAGAGCAGGGGGAAACTGTTTTTATTCTCATTCGCCGGTTTCGGCCGCCGTCACAGGCTCCGGTGTGGACTCCTCTGTGGGGGCCGCCGTCGGTTCTGCGGGCGGCGCATGGGTCGGCTCCGGCGTAGGCGCCGCAGTCGGGGCAGCCGTCGGCGCAGGGGTCGCAGTAGGCGCTGCCGTTGGGGTTGCCGTAGGTGTCGGGCTCGGGGAAGACGTCTCCGTGCCCGGGCCGATGCGGTAAATGGTGCCGCTTGGGCCGTAGTAGGAGGAAGGCAGCGTCTCGGTGCGGATGACCTCTCCGTCCTTCACAAAATCGCGCCAAGCGCTCGCCTCATAGCCCCAGTTGCCGCTTGTGGAAAGCACCTTTTCGCCCTTTTTAAGGTTCTGGTCCACCACGTATTTCACAGTGTCCAGCGGCGGGATCTCGCTCGTCGTCTGGGAATACACATTGATCGTGTCCCACTCTTTCGGGTGCTTGCCGTAGAACTGCACATGCAGCGTCACACCGTCCATCCAACTCATAATGTACACCGGGGTGTCAAGATCATTGCGGAACTGGAAGTCGATCTCGCCGTAACTCACCGTCGCGTCCAAACCGATCGGCACGTACGTAGACGGTGAAGAATGGCAGTCGCGCAGCGTGATTGTCATGCCCGCACGCAGCGCAGCGCCGTAGATCGTTGAAGAAGCCTGACAAATGCCGCCGCCGTACATCTGCACCAGCGCGCCGCCGGAAAGGCCGCCCGCCGGCAAAAAGCCCGTGGAAGCGTTTGTGGAATCGCCCACGATGTTTTCGTAAGAGAATGTGTCGCCCGGGTTCAAAACCGTGCCGTTCACGCGGGAAAGCGCCAGACCCATGTTGTGGTTGCCGTTTTCCGTATTCGTCGAGACCGTCTCAAACGAGGAGATCATGCCGAAATCTTTTCTCAGGTCGTCCACGGTCACTTTCGCCGCGGTCTCCTGCAAAGCAGCCTCCACTTCGCCGCTCGTCTTCTTAAGGAACTGCGCCTTCACGGCGGCAAGCGTTCCGTAAACGTCCAGCTTTTTGCCGTTCACAGCGTCCTCAAACACAAAGTCGCCCGCGTCAAAGTCATAAGAGCCCACGGTCGCGTCCTTAGCCTGCACGACGAAATCGCCGAGTCTTTGCTTTAATTCATTTCCAAAATTCTTGAGCGTCAGGCAGTACGTCATTTCGTAGTCGCCCGCTTTTCTCGATTTCAAAAGCCGCGTCAGCGTAATATCCAGCGTATCCACAACGGTCAGCTCGCTGCCCTTTGCGGTCATTTCGGTGTCGCCGCTTTTCACCGTGACGTTGATATTCGCATACGGCTTTAACGCCGCTGCTCTGCACACCTTTTCGGCTTCCGCGAGCTTCATGCCGGAAATGTCGATGCCGTCCATCGTGGTACCTTCCGCAAACACGGTCAGGTCTTCCGGCTCCGGGGTAGGCGTCGGCGCCGCCGTCGCTGCAGAGTCGGAAGACGTCGGCAGCTTATCGCAGCCTGCAAAGCCCAGCATCAAGACAGCCGCCAAAACTGCGCCGACCGCCGCCGCGCGATATTTTTTCGTTTTATGTCTATACATGAGATCGCCTTTCTGAAAATCCCGGCAGCTTCTCACAGCCGCTTTTCTGTATCGTACCGACTTACTTTTTGCAGATATTCTCTCCTTTTCGCCGGCAAAATACCGGCTGAGAATATTATACCTGCCGCATCTTTTCTTGTAAAGACATACGTTTAAATATGTCTTAAAAGTTTTTGAACGCATGTAGGTTCTCCGTTTACTTTAAGTATACCGCAAAGCCGCAAAAAAGTCTCCAGAAAAATGCAAATTTTCCGCAAATTTCACTCTTTTTTCGGATTTGATTTCTTAATTTCCGCACAATATATGGAAATTCACAAAAAAATGTGATAAACTGGAGCAAAGGACAGGGGGTATCTGAAAATAAGTTTTGATTTTTCAGACACACCCGATGAAAAGGCTATTGAAAAGGAGCGGTATCATGCGCATTTTGATTCTCACCTGTGCTACCGGCGGCGGCCACCTGCGCGCGGCTGCGGCACTTGAAAAATACATACGCGAAACCACCACCCACGAAGTCATTCAAATGGACTTCTTAAAAAGCATCGGCAAGCTGCTCGACAAAACCATTTGCGACAGCTACCTCTTTATGGCAAAGAAGACCCCGTCTCTCTTCGGCCGCCTCTACAAAACGACAAATAAAGATAATCCCCTTGCGGATTTCGTTCCCCGCACAACGGAGCTTCTGGCGCTCCAGCTCTATCCGCGTTTAGCGGAGGTCGCGCCGGACGTCATCATCAGCGTGCACCCGTTCGCAACAGAGATGATCTCCGGTTTAAAGGAGCGCCGCCGCATCACCTGCCCGCTCATCTGCCTCATGACAGACTACGGCGTGCACAAGGCGTGGATTGCCCCGAATGTCGATGCCTACGTCGTTGCCTGCGACGACATGGTGAACGACCTGCGCCGTCTCGGCATTCCGAAAGAGCATATCTACCCCTACGGTATCCCGGTGCACGACGTCTTCTTCGACAAGGAAGACCAGGCGAAGCTCCTCACCGAAATGGACCTCGAGCCGGAAGTGCCCACCGTGCTCTTCATGGCCGGCAGCATGGGCGTCTCCAACATCGTAGACCTCTACCGCGGCCTGTGCTCCTCCCCGCTCGATTTACAGATCATCATCATCACGGGCAATAACAAAAAGCTCTATAAGCTCTTTGAAAGCGAAATTCCGAACTCGTCGAAAAAGACAAAGCTTATCCAGTTCACAACGGAAGTAGAGCGCTTTATGCACGCGTCCGACCTCATCATCACAAAGCCGGGCGGCCTCACCGTCTCGGAAGCGCTCGCATGCAACCTGCCGCTCGCCGTGTTCGACGCCATTCCCGGTCAGGAGGAAGATAACGCCAACTTCCTGCAAACGCACGATATGGGCGTGCGCATCACAAAGGAGAATTTCTCCGCCGTCGTGTCCTCACTCATCGAGCATAAAGAGCGTCTGCGCCGCATGCGCGAAAGCTGCCGCACATTCGATAAATCCCGCGCGAACGAGAACATCGTCGCGCTCGCCGTAAGGCTCGCAAAGGAATTTGCCTCGTATAACCCGAACATCTCATTCTCCACGGATAAAGGCGTGTTCAACTTCCGCACCGCCGCCATCATCGTGCAGAACGGCAAGCTGCTCGTCACAAAAGACGACAGCACAGAGCACTACTACCTCCCCGGCGGCCGCGTCACCATGCGTGAAAAGGCCGAGGACGCCCTCACGCGCGAGTTAAAAGAAGAGCTGGGTGTCACCGTCGCGCCGGAGCGCGCCGTGTGGATTGCCCAAAGCTTCTTCACCCCTACAGGCAAAAAGCAGCGTTACCACGAGCTTTGCACCTACTTCACCGTAAACGCTTCCGGCACCGATCTCATCACCCGCGGCGACCGTTTCGACAGCCCGAATGAACCGAGCGTCCACTTCGCGTGGTTCCCGTTTGAAGAGCTGCCGTATATCGATTTAAGACCGGCGTTTTTGAAAACCGAAGTTCAAAACCTGCCGGAGCATACGCAGTTTATTACGCTTGGGGATTGACGCACGTTCACCGCAGCCCGTCATTTCACCTAACAAACGCCCCTCGTTTTTATCTTCTTTGACGATTGATTTTTCTCCGCACTTTTCCTATATTCAAGATAAAAAACATCGTTCTGAACAGGAGGTCATACCATGAAAAAACGCTCGCTTTCTCATTTTGCGTACTATGCCGCAAACCGCGCATTCCCCGTTTTTCTGTTGCTCCTGCTTCTGCTCGGATTCACCGCCTGCTCGGCGGGAAAAGGCGCCAAAGCGCTCGATTATCCCGCCATGTTCGGCGAAACGAAAAACGAAGTACTTGCGGCGCTCGATGCGGAAAACCTCACCTACAAGGAAGACGACCTTTATGCCAACGCCTACATTTTAGACCGGACCGAAACGCTCGAAAACCGTGATTTTTCGGTCTACCTGCTTTTCGATCTCAACACCGATACGCTTTACGGCTACCGCAGGATCCTATTCGTCGAAAACCCGACCGATGCGGACTGCAAGCTGCCCGAAAAGCTCCTCAACACCCTCACCGCGCAGTACGGCGAGCCGACCACCTACCCCGGCCTTGAAAACCGCATCTCCACGCACCTCGACCGCCTGAGCACCGACGCCGTCGGCTCCGGCGAGGTCTACAACGAATACTGGTCGGTGTCCGAAAATTGCGACGCGTCACTCGGCGTCAGCTTTCTCCCCGACGGCCGCCTTTTTGTGGACATCGTCTGCCAAATCCCGCGAACGTAATTTTAGTAAAACTTCAAAAGGACAGCTTCCCCGGAAGCCGTCCTTTTTCATTCTCATTTTATCTCAAACCTTATCCCGCATCTCCGTCATACGGTTCCAGTAGCGCTTTGGCATGTGGGTGCGGCGGCACAGGTCGTTCCGTCTGCCCTCAATGCCCACGGTGTCGTAGAACGTGCGCCACATGGCGCGGAATTTCTCCTCCTCCGGCGATTCCGGCGGCAGCTCGATGTGCTCTGCCTGCAAAAATTCCGTCGCGCTGTCTTTATATAATAAAGCAAGCTTATGCGTGCGGTCGAAGATCATGAAATCTTCACCGGAAAAACGGTTGATAAAATGCGGCGCGATAACGGGTAAAACGCTGTTTTTCGGCTCAATCTGCGCGATAAGAACGTCGCCGTACTCCGCAAAGCGCAGAAAACCGAGGTACAAGTGCGCTTCCCGCTCAAGGAACTGCACCGCTTTCGTGATCTTATCGACGGCAGGCTCGGTCAGTCGCCCGCACACGCTGCGCCCGACCTTGTACCCCAACCGCATGAATTCCAGCATACGCAGTTCCTTTTCGGGCATACAGGTAAAAAACGCGCGCTCCAAAAGATCCTGCGCCTCCATGCCCATTTTCTTCGGAATCGACACGCGCACACGCTCGGCACGGCGCAGGTCGGTCTCGATATACTTCGCGCCGAATAAACACGTCTGGTCGGCTTCATCAACGGGCAAAATCGCGGCAGGCGTTTCTTTTTCCGCAAAGCTCTCGAACACACAGGAAAGAAAGCCGTTATATGTGCCGTCGTAGTAATACATTACAGTTGTCCGGTCAGACATTTTACCGCGTCCTCCTTTGTGGGTTTGAATAATGAAAGCTGCTCGGGAATTTCGGGCTGTATGCCGCCTTGCGGCAGCCCGCGGTCGCGCAGAATGCCCGCTAAACCCGCCGGTTCGTCTGTGCGCAAACGGCACTGCATTTTGCCGTTGCAGGTGATAAAATACGAAGCACGCTTTAAGACGACACCGAGCTTTTTCAGCCCCTCGTGGTCGAGCTTTGCTTGCCGTCTGGCGCGGATGATGCGCTTTGCACTCACCACGCCGATGCCCGGCACGCGCAATAATTTCTCATATGGCGCGCGGTTCACCTCCACGGGGAATTCCTCCGGGTGGCGCACCGCCCAACTGCACTTCGGGTCTAACATAGGGTCGAGGTCGGGCGTTTTTTCGCTCAATAATTCGTCCGCCGTGAAGCCGTAAAACCGCAAAAGCCAATCAGCTTGATATAATCTATGCTCGCGCAGAAGCGGTGGCGCGGTGTCGAGTGCGGGCAGATTTCTGTCCTGCACGACCGGTATATACGCAGAGTAAAACACGCGTTTCAAAGAATACTTGCGGTAAAGTCCTTCGCTCAGCTGCAAAATACGTCGGTCGTTTTCCGGCGTTGCGCCGATGATCATTTGCGTTGACTGCCCACCCGGTACGAAGCGCGGCGCACTTTTATACCGTATGAGATCGTGCGCGTTTTCCTTGATGCCGTCGCGAATGCGCGACATGGGCAGCAGGATGTTTTCCTTCGATTTCTGTGGCGCAAGGCGCTTTAGACTGTCGTTTGACGGCAGCTCGATATTGACGCTCATGCGGTCGGCAAGCAGGCCGAGCTGCTGCAAAAGTGTCTCGTCTGCGCCGGGAATGGCTTTGACGTGAATGTAACCGTTGAAGTGATACTCGTTACGCAGAATATGCAATGTTTCGAGCATTCTTTCGCAGGTGATGTCCGGCGAGCCGAACACGGCGGAGCTTAAAAACAGCCCTTCAATATAATTGCGACGGTAAAAGCTGATGGTCAGATCCGCCAGCTCCTGCGGGCGAAACGTCGCGCGGGGCGTGTCATTTGAGCGGCGGTTGAGACAATATGTGCAGTCATAAGCACATATGTTCGTCATTAGCACCTTTAAAAGGGAGATGCACCGGCCGTCACTTGCAAAGCTGTGGCAGATGCCGCACGCGGCGGCAGAGCCGAGCTGCCCTTTTACGCCTGCGCGGTTTACGCCGCTTGAGGTGCACGCCGCGTCATATTTTGCGGCATCCGATAAAATGCGCAGCTTTTCCATGGTGTCCATTTGTGTGTTCATGCTGTTCTCCCTATCTTAAAGCGCGACGCCCTTGAACGGGTTTTCGACGTGTGTGCGGCGGTTTTCCGCGGCGGACTGAAAGAGGTCTTTGTGCATCACCTTGATGCCGCGATCAATGATGTCGCCACCGTATTTGCAGCGCAGAAAATCGACCGTCGTTTCGAGCTTTTGAGCCTTTTGTCCGCGCGCGGCATCTTCAAACAGCGAGCACTGCGACATGCCGAGCGGCACGAGCGACGACACGCGCACGCCGATGCTGCGGATGGATTCGCCCGTGTGGTGGGCGCGGAAAAGGCCGTAGGCTGCGTCGAAAATGCTTTTGGAATCCGCCACGGCGGTGTCCAGCATCTTTTGGCGCTGGTAGGTCTCGAGGTTATATTTGCGCACGGAAAGCTGCACGTTGTAGCCGCAAAGGCCCTTTTCGCGCAATCTTTGTGCGACGCTTTCGGAGAGCATATAGAGCTCTGCGCGAATCTCGCCGTCGTCTTTTAGGTCGTGCACGGCGGTGGTGCTGTTGCCGATGCTTTTGACCTCCTCGTGCTCGTTCACACGGCGCACGGGCGACCTGTCTTCACCGTTTGCGTACATACTTAATTGCTCGCCCGCCTTGCCGAATAGCCTTTTTAACAGCTTTCGGTCGGCCTTTGCAGCGTCGCCGATGGTGTAGATGCCGTATTTTCTGAGCGCTTCCTGCGTCGATTTGCCGACGAACAGCAGGTCTGCCGCCGGAAGCGGCCACACGAGCTCTTTAAAATTCTCGCGCGTGAACTCCGTTACGGCATCCGGCTTTTTATAGTCGCTGCCGAGCTTTGCGAAAATTTTGTTGAACGACACGCCGATTGACACCGTGAGCCCGAGCTCATCTTTGACGCGCGCGCGAATTTCCTCCGCAATCTCGCGGCCGCTGCCGAACAAGCGGCGGGTGCCCGGCCCCGCCGGCCCATGGCGGT